>ERZ1740070.35-NODE-35-length-109845-cov-10.366345_pt1 | contig 109845 bp, 113 predicted proteins | sample MGYA00581734_ERZ1740070 | MGnify/ENA primary metagenome ERZ1740070 (study PRJEB43018, sample SAMN04849744) | marine metagenome | isolation source: floating plastic debris | place: Pacific Ocean | collected 2008-09-01 | study: EMG produced TPA metagenomics... | reverse complement strand
GCAGCGTAACAAGCATCACACCTGTTCAACAGGTCGGGTTCAACGGACGGGCACGGTTGAAATGACCTTTTACAACCCACAACCCCCGCCCAGCGGCACCGCCGGGCAGCACCCGACCTCCCCCCGGAGGACGCTTTTGCAACGCCTCAAACAGCACAACGCTAGCACTTGTGGCGCCGTCACCCGCAACACGACCCAATCAAACGCCCTCCAGGTCGGGCGCTGCCCTCAGCGCTCAGGTGTGATGTAGTTTCTAACCCAATCCACGACCTTGCACCCCACACCGCGCTCGTCCGGGGCTCCGCCCGTTCGACCCTCAATCGCTCCACCGGAGCGATTGCAAGACGGGTCTCACCCCTCCAGATCAGGCGCTGCCCTCAGCACTCGGCCGCAACGCCGTCCCGGACCTGATCCGGGACCTCCTGCTCACATCGCTACCTTTTCCATACCAAGTGGTATGTCGCCGCTGATCCCTCGCCGGATCACAGCCCGCTTTTGCGGATGCGCGCATGACTTTGAGAAATGGAACGTCCAAGGTATTTGCTAAAAGCCGGATTTTTGGTCACCTTGTCTTCATGGAATTTCTGGCCACCGATCATAACAGCTTCCTTATTGTGATGTCATGTCTGGTTGCCTTGGTGGCTGGCTTTACAGGGCTGTCGCTGTCCCGTGATTTGGCATCAAAGAGTGACTTTGAAAAGAAAGCGTCCATTGCGTTAGCTGCAATCGCACTTGGCGGTGGTGTCTGGGCAATGCACTTTGTCGCGATGCTTGGCCTGCAAATGCCGATCCTGTTTTACTATGACGCGGCGATCACGCTGATCTCTGCGCTGACTGCGATCCTGATCGTCGGAGCCGCGTTGATACTGCTGCATTTCACCGTTCGGACACGATTAACCGTATCCTTGGCGGGTGCAACTGTCGGGATCGGTATCCTCGCGATGCACTATATTGGCATGGCCGGCTTAGAGCTTTGTCGTGCGGTTTACACGCCAATTGGTGTGGCGCTGTCTTCTGTTGCTGCAATCCTGCTGTGCATACTCGCGTTTGGGATTGCGTACGGAAAAAGGACGAACAAGAACATCCTGCTTGGCACGCTATGCTTCTCTATTGCGGTATCAAGTGTCCATTTTTTGGCTATGGCGGGGACAAAATTTGTCTCGGTCCCGGTCGCATCTGAGTTCGGTCCGTCGATGAGTAACGAAACGCTCGCGCTTGGCGTCATCTTCTTCAGCTTTGTTATCTTTGGCGCATGTCTGTGGGTAAGTGTTACCTATCTTCCAAGTCCGGACCTTGAGGCACCAATCAACGCGGCGAAAAGCGAGACACCGTATCTTCAAATCCCGTGTGAACGTGACGGTGGAAAAGTCTTTGTTGCCGCTGATGACGTGATCTTCGTCCGTGCTGATGGACACTACACACAAGTGTACACCGGGAGTGAACGATTATTCTGCGTCTGGTCGGTGACCGAGGCGACAAAAAGGTTGCTTCCGCTTGGCTTCCTGCAAACCCACCGAAGTTATCTGGTTAACCCCGGACGCGTCGCAAGGTTTGAACGCACCAAGGACAAAGGTCGTTGCCTTTTTCATAAGGACGACTTGCCGCCTGCACCGGTAAGCCGCTCAAAACTGAAGTTGGTGCAAGATGCGCTTGCCGCGCAAGCGGGCGCAGTTCGTGCAAGCTGAAGCGCATTTCGTGCAAAACCTCCGTGTTTCATTGATTTTCTAAAGCCAGGACGTGCCAGTGAATGCACTCCTCTGCCCAGCCAGAACATTTGCTTCGAGGGAGGACAGCCGATGATTCCAGCGGCGTTTGAGTATTACAGACCAAAGGACATGGCTGGTGTCCTGTCTATTCTAGAACAACACGGCGACGACGCACGCGTCATGGCAGGCGGGCACAGTTTGATCCCGATGATGAAGCTGCGTATGGCTGAAGTGCCTCATCTGATTGACCTGCAGGACGTAGGCGGCATGTCAGACATCGTGATTGATGCGGATGTTATTCGCATCGGTGCGATGGTGACACAACACGACATTATTGACCACGCAGGCCTTGCCGAAGCTGCACCGATCCTACGGGAAGCGGCTTTGCAAATCGCTGATCCGCAAGTGCGCTATATGGGCACCGTTGGAGGCAATGTTGCCAACGGGGATCCTGGCAATGACATGCCGGGCCTCATGCAATGCCTTGATGCGACCTTCACCGTCGTTGGTGGCGATGGCGAACGGGATATACCTGCGCGGGATTTCTATGAAGCGGCTTACATGACGGCACGCGAGGATGAAGAGGTGCTGACCGGCGTCAGTATACCGCTGCCCAAAGGTGGCTATGCGTATGAAAAACAAAAGCGAAAGATCGGTGATTATGCCACAGCCGCTGCCGCCGTGCAGATAATCAAAGAGGGCGGCACTTGTGTTGCCGCGTCAATCGCAATGACGAATCTCAGCGATACGCCTGTCTATTCCGACGCCGCAGGTGCTGCGCTGGTGGGCACGCAGGTCGATGGCGCGGCGATCAAAGCGGCGATGGCTGCGATGCTGGGCGACATCGATCCGTCCGAGGATAATCGCGGCCCGGTCGCGTTCAAGAAACATGTCGCCGGTGTGATCCTGCGTCGCGCGATCGAGCGCGCCTGGTCCCGCGCCTGAGGAGTTAATGATGAGCAAGAAACAACACTACACAATCACGGTGAACGGCAAGGAAGAAGAGTTCCTCGCCGAGCCACGAGAGCTTTTGATCTACACTCTGCGTGAGCGGCTGAATATTACAGGTCCGCATATCGGGTGCGAAACATCGCATTGTGGAGCTTGCACGGTCACCATTGATGGCAAATCTGTCAAATCCTGCACCATGTTCGTGGCCCAGGCCGATGGCAAGGATATCACGACGATAGAAGGCATCGGCGGCCCCGACGACCTTCACCCGTTACAAGCTGCATTCAAGGAGCATCACGGCCTGCAATGCGGCTATTGCACGCCCGGTATGATTACCCGAGCGATGAAGTTGTTGGAAGAAAACCCCACCCCAACCGAAGAAGAAATTCGCTTTGGCATGGCCGGAAACATCTGCCGCTGCACGGGCTACCAAAACATCGTGAAATCTATTCAGGCCGCCGCCGTCGAAATGAACGCAGCCAAGGAGGCCGCAGAATGAAAGACGAAGTCACAAGCCGTGAAGAACGGGTCGAGAACCTCAAAGGCATGGGCTGCTCGCGCAAGCGCGTCGAGGACGCCCGCTTTACCCAGGGCAAAGGCAATTACGTCGATGACATCAAACTTGATGGCATGATTTTCGGGGACTTTGTGCGTTCGCCATACGCGCATGCGCGGATCGTCAGCATTGATACGGCTGCCGCGCTTGAAGTGCCGGGTGTTCTGGCGGTGTTAACAGCCAAGGATCTGGAACCACTGGGCCTGCACTGGATGCCAACACTCGCAGGCGACAAACAAATGGTTTTGGCTGATGGAAAGGTGCTTTTTCAGGGTCAGGAGGTTGCCTTTGTTGTGGCTGAGGATCGCTATGCAGCCGCTGATGGCATCGAAGCGGTCGAGGTCGAATACGAAGAACTCCCCGTAATTGTTGACCCATTTGAAGCGCTCAAATCCGACGTCGTGTTGCGTGAAGATACTGTGGATGAAAACGGTGCGGCAAAAGACGGCGCGCACGGCCCGCGAAAGCACCCGAACCATATCTTCACTTGGGAAGCCGGTGACAAAGACCCTACACAACAGGTCATCGACAATGCAGACGTTGTTGCCGAAGAAAGCATGTATTATCACCGCACGCATCCCTGTCCGCTAGAGACCTGCGGTTGCGTCGCGTCCATGGACAAAGTCAACGGCAAACTGACGCTTTGGGGCACCTTCCAGGCACCGCATGCAATCCGGACCGTTGTCAGTCTGATCTCGGGTATTGAAGAGCACAACATCCGCGTGATCTCGCCAGATATCGGTGGCGGCTTTGGCAACAAGGTGGGCGCATATCCGGGCTATGTCTGTTCGGTCGTGGCCTCTATCGTCACGGGTAAGCCGGTCAAGTGGATCGAAGACCGGATGGACAATCTGATGACCACCGCCTTTGCGCGTGATTATCATATGACTGGAAAGATCAGCGCCACCAAGGAAGGAAAGATCACCGGACTGCATTGCCATGTTACGGCAGATCACGGGGGCTTCGACGCCTGCGCAGACCCAACCAAGTTTCCCGCGGGCTTTATGAATATCTGCACCGGGTCTTATGACATTCCGACTGCCTATCTAGAGGTGGACGGTGTCTATACCAACAAGGCCCCCGGTGGGGTCAGCTATCGCTGCTCTTTCCGCGTGACCGAGGCGGTCTATTTCATCGAACGCATGGTCGAAGTACTTGCGATCAAATTGGGTATGGATGCCGCAGAGCTGCGCCGCATAAACTTTATCAAGAAAGAGCAGTTTCCCTACACAGCTGCACTGGGTTGGGAATATGACAGCGGCGACTATCACACTGCTTGGGACAAGGCGCTGAAGGCGGTCGATTACGAAGGGCTGCGCGCAGAACAAGCGCAGCGTATCGAAGATTTCAAAGCGGGCAAGACGCGCAAGCTTATGGGGATTGGGTTATCGTTCTTTACCGAAATCGTCGGTGCGGGTCCCGTTAAGAACTGCGATATCCTTGGTCTTGGCATGTTCGACAGTTGCGAAATTCGTATCCACCCTACCGGGTCTGCAATTGCCCGGCTTGGAACCATTTCTCAGGGGCAGGGCCATGCCACCACTTTTGCCCAGATTTTGGCCTCTGAGATCGGCCTGCCAGCCGACAGCATCACCATCGAAGAAGGCGATACTGACACTGCTCCTTACGGCTTGGGCACCTATGGATCACGCTCGACACCGGTTGCCGGTGCAGCGACTGCGATGGCAGGCCGCAAAATTCGCGCGAAGGCGCAGATGATTGCGGCGTATCTGCTGGAAGTACACGACGACGATGTGGAATTCGATGTGGACCGTTTTGTGGTCAAAGGCGCGCCTGAAAAGTTCAAGACGATGAAAGAGATCGCTTTTGCTGCTTACAATCAGGCCATTCCAGGCATTGAACCGGGGCTAGAGGCGGTCAGCTACTACGACCCGCCCAACATGACCTATCCGTTTGGCGCGTATGTATGTGTCATGGATATCGACGTGGATACAGGCGTGCCGGAAATCCGCCGCTTCTATGCGCTGGATGACTGCGGCACGCGTATCAACCCGATGATCATCGAAGGCCAGGTGCATGGTGGCCTGACTGAAGCGCTTGCCGTTGCGTTGGGACAAGAGATTGCTTACGACGACATGGGCAACGTGAAGACGGGAACGTTAATGGATTTTTTCCTGCCGACAGCGTGGGAGGTTCCCAACTACGAAACCGACTACACGGTCACACCGTCGCCGCATCACCCGATTGGTGCAAAGGGAGTCGGCGAAAGCCCTCATGTGGGTGGCGTGCCGTGTTTCTCGAATGCAGTGCAGGATGCATTCCGACCTTTTGGGAACACGCATACCAACATGCCACATGATCATTGGCGCATTTGGAAGACGGCCAATGAACTCGGCCTGCACGACTAGGTAAAAAGCCGGGTGTGAGTACGCATCCACCCGGCGGAGCACAGCATGACATGGAATGACCTGAAAACCGCGCTGTCCAGCGAAGGCTATGTGGCCTCTGATGACCTGGCTGTCGCCTTGCAGCTGGCCCTTTCGCTGGGACGGCCGTTGCTTTTGGAAGGAGCCGCCGGTGTCGGTAAGACCGAAATCGCCCGAACCCTTGCGGCGGTGCGTGACACACGGCTGATCCGCCTTCAGTGTTACGAAGGTCTGGACGCAGCACAGGCGATCTATGAATGGAATTATCAGCGACAGTTGCTCACGATCCGCGCTGCCGCTGAAGATGGAGAAACAGGTCGCATCGTCGAAGATCGCATCTTTTCGCGCGATTTTCTGCTTGAACGCCCCTTGTTGGCCGCGATCACTCAGGATCAACCACCCGTTTTGCTAATTGACGAGATTGACCGCGCGGATGAGGAGTTCGAGGCGTTTCTGCTTGAGATACTCTCTGACTTTCAGATCACTGTTCCGGAACTGGGCACGATTGAAGCCGTGACGCAACCCATTGTTATTCTGACATCCAATGGGACGCGCGATCTGTCTGATGCTTTGCGCCGCCGGTGTCTTTATACCTATGTCGCGTACCCGGATCGCACGACAGAGTTGGCCATTCTCAAAGCGCGTTGTCCTGAAGTCGAGGCACATCTTGCCGATCAGATCGTCGGCTTTGTGCAGAAATTGCGTGAGGAAGAACTTGAAAAAACCCCGGGTATTGCTGAGATGCTCGATTTTGCGGCGGCACTTATGGGGCTTGGAATTGCAGATCTGACGGAGAATCCAGCGGTACTTCAGTCCACCCTGACGACGCTTTTGAAAACCCAAAGCGATCAGGCCTGTATCACGCGCGAAGTGGCGGGTCGCATTGCGGGGCGTGCTGCGTGAGCCGGGTCACCAAATTTGCGGCCCGTGATCCGGGTCCTGCGGCGCGTGTTGCCGGTTTTGTTGCGCACTTGCGCGAGAACGGTTTACGGCTTGGTGTGGCCGAAGCCGATCTGGCCATGGCCGCACTGGCACAGGTCAATGCCATTCATCCTGATGAGGCACGGCGCGTGTTCCGTGCGGTCTGCACCGGATGCAAAGAAGAGGCAGAGCGGTTCGACGCCCTTTTTGACAGTTATTGGATGGATATGGGCAGGGTGCGTCAGAAGGTTGTGCCAACACTCTCCAGCAGTGCCAGCGACGATGTTCAGTCGTCACGCGATGCAAAGGGCGAAGATGCCGGAGCCTCGGGGCGTGCGACGACACCGGACGACATGGGTGGCGAGGTCGATGGTCATGGAACCGGCAAGCTGATTGCAACCAAGCACCGCAATCTGAGCAGACGTGACCTGCGTGATCTCGTGCGGCCAGAAGAGATCGCCGAAGCCGAGGAAGTTGCGCGCCGGTTGGGTGCGGCTCTGCGCGACCGCCGGTCACGACAGCGGATCGCCGCGCGGAGGGGGGACAGCGTTCACTTCCGCAAGACGATACGTCAAAGCTTGGCCACGGGTGGTGAACCGCTGCGTGTTCTGCGCAAAAAACGCCCGGACCGGGCGCGCAAGATCGTTGCGCTTTGCGATGTGTCCGGTTCCATGTCGGTTTATGCGCAGGTATTTCTTGCGTTCCTCGCGGGGCTCATGCGGTCGGATACGGCGGCAGATGCTTACCTTTTTCATACCCGGCTGGTACGGATAACCGAGGCGCTGCGAGACAAGGATGCGATGCGCGCGATCGGGCGGATGTCGCTGATGGCGGACGGCTTCGGTGGCGGCTCAAAGATCGGCCCTTCTTTGCAACGTTTTGCCGATACGTATGCAAAGCGTTTTGTTGATGGGCGCAGCGTCGTGCTGATCCTGTCGGACGGTTACGATACGGCAGAGCCCGCTCGGATCGCAGAAGCACTTGCAAAGCTGCGCAAGCGCGGCTGCAAGGTGATTTGGTTGAACCCCCTGAAAGGATGGACCGATTACGCTCCGGTTGCTGCAGGTATGGCGGCGGCTCTGCCGTTCCTTGATTTGTTCCAGCCTGCTAACACGCTTGCTGATTTGGCGGAGTTGGAACAGGAGCTTGTGCGTTTATGACGCCTGCCGAGATATTATCGGACGAGTTGGCCGAGGCCGCACAATCCTTGCGCGCGCGGCAAGAGCCGTTCGCCTTTGCAACCATTGTCCGCACAGCGGGGGCAACCGCAGCGAAGCCTGGGGCCAAGGCGCTGCTCAGTGCTGATGGTACGATTTTGCAAGGATGGCTGGGTGGTGGCTGTACGCGGAGTGCTGTGAAACGCGCGGCTTTGCAGGCTTTGAAGGACGGCACGCCGCAACTGGTGTCCGTTTTGCCCGAAGACATGCTGGCCGAAAAAGGCGTTGCTGCCGGAGATCAGGTTGAGGGCACTACCTTTGCGCGCAATGGTTGTCCCTCGCGTGGGACGGTCGACATTTTCATAGAGCCATGTCTGCCAACAGCGCAGCTTGTTGTTCTAGGCGCATCGCCCGTTGCGCAAGCCCTGAGCGCGCTTGCCCCGCAATTCCATTGGTCCGTCACCGCAAGCCCCAGTGAACTAAAGTCGCACCGGCAACAGTTCATTGTTGTTGCCACCCAAGGCCAGGGTGATCTGGACGCATTGAAATCTGCTATGGCCTGCGATCCGTCATACATTGCCTTTGTCGGAAGTCGCCGGAAATACAAAGCGCTGGCCAAAAAACTGGCTGAAGTTGGAACAGAGACGTCGCAAATTGACAACGTTCATGCGCCTGCAGGCCTTGATATTGGCGCCGTCACGCCAGAGGAAATTGCTCTGTCGATCTTGGCGCAGCTTGTTCAAGAGCGCCGCAATTCAGTGAAGCGCCACAATGACTGATCTCTCGGCAATGAAAGGCACCAGGATTGTGGCTTTTTTCAACGCGCTCTTCGCCGCACAACAAAAGCCTGCAGCGCGTGCCCTGATCCGCAACGTTCTAAAGGAGGCAGCGAAGTGAAACGCCTAAAACCCCTATTCGCGCGTTTGCGTCGAAAGATGGCGCTTACTCCCCAACAGGCCGACCACCTGGCCACGATCAAATTCCCCTGTTGTTAAGGAAAAAGACAAAATGGAACTCGCAGACGAGATCATCATCAACGCCCCAAAAGATCAGGTTTATGCCGCCCTTAACGATCCAGAAGTGCTCAAGCAGTGCATTCCTGGGTGCGAAGAGTTGATCAAGCACTCAGACACGGAACTAGAGGCAAAGGTTGTCCTGAAAGTCGGACCAGTAAAGGCCCGTTTCAGCGGTGACGTGCAACTTGACACTGCCGGCGCGCCCGATGCTTTTTCACTGACGGGCCAGGGCAACGGTGGGCCGGCCGGGCATGCCAAGGGTGGTGCCGACGTCACGCTGACGGCTGATGGCGAGACGACGATCCTGCGTTATGAAGCGAAAGCCGCGATTGGCGGCAAGCTTGCGCAACTGGGAAGCCGGCTTGTCCAAAGCACAGCAAAGAAACTGTCGGCAAAGTTCTTTAAGTCCTTCGCAGATGTGGTCAATACAGAGGTAAAAGTTTGATCGCATCATGCCTGCAAAGAATGATCGAATAAATGTGGTTGGCCATGTGGACGACGTACCGTCATTTTTTGTGCGATGAGCAGCTGCTGGGGCATTACGTCAACGGCCTTCGGGCTGAACTGCCGATCTTGCTGACGTAAGACAGGCTATTGATGTCGGGCTAGTGGAAGATGCAGCTGCCCCGCATATTTGTCCATGCGATATGTGTACGCCACTGAAAGGGCTGACCTCCCCCAAGACACCCCTTGATCCGTTCCCGCCGCCCGTCTATACGCCGCTGGTCGGTCCCAAAACCGATTCATATTGTAACGCTGTGTTTGGCCGCTCCCGTCGCTGGGGGCCAATTCCGGCAAAAGGAGAAGCGACATGAAACTGAACGAACTTTCCGACAATCCTGGTGCAACCCAGCGTAAAAAGCGTATTGGCCGTGGTCCGGGTTCCGGCATGGGCAAGACCGGTGGCCGTGGTATCAAAGGTCAGAAATCACGCTCCGGTGTGGCCATCAAAGGCTACGAGGGCGGCCAGATGCCGCTTTACCAGCGTCTGCCAAAGCGTGGCTTCAACAAGCCGAACCGCAAGGCATTTGCCGTCGTAAATCTCGGGCTTATCCAGAAATTCATTGACGAAGGCAAGCTCGACTCCAAGGCTGACATCACCGAGGACGCACTGGTTGCTTCCGGTCTGGTGCGCCGCAAAAAAGACGGCATCCGCGTGTTGGCCAAAGGTGACTTCAAAGCCAAAGCCAACATCACCGTAACTGGCGCCTCCAAAGGCGCGGTCGAGGCTGTGTCCAAGACTGGCGGCTCACTGACCGTCACAACTCCGGCAGCGGCAGAGTAACACCTTGTGAGCGACGCACCCGTCGCTTACATACCACCCCATGTTTTCCCAAACGCCGCTGACCGGGGAACCGATCTGCGGCGTTTCTTGTAAAAAGAGACCCATATGGCTTCTGCAGCAGAGCAAATGGCCGCCAATGTCAGTTGGAGCGCCTTTGGCAAAGCAACTGAACTGCGCCAGCGCATCCTCTTCACGATCGGCCTTCTGATCATCTATCGGTTGGGGACGTTTATCCCGGTGCCGGGTATTGATGGGGTCGCGCTGCAGCAATTCATGGAGGATGCCCAAGCGGGCATCGGTGGCATCCTGTCGATGTTCACTGGTGGTGCGCTGTCCCGGATGGCGATTTTCACGCTGGGGATCATGCCGTACATCTCGGCTTCGATCGTGATGCAGCTCATGGGGTCCATGTGGGAACCGCTGAAGGCGCTGAAGAAAGAGGGCGAACAGGGGCGGCGCAAACTGAACCAGTATACCCGATATGGTACTGTCTTGCTGGCCACGGCGCAGGCCTACGGTTTGGCGATCAGCCTTGAGGCGGGTGGTCTTGCCGCGGATCCCGGGTTTTTCTTTCAGGCCTCGACCGTGATCACTATCGTCGGTGGCTGTATGTTCCTGATGTGGCTGGGTGAACAAATCACTGCCCGCGGGATCGGCAATGGGATTTCGCTGATCATTTTTGTAGGGATCATCGCTGAGATTCCAGCCGCGTTGGCGCAGTTTCTGAGCCAAGGCCGGTCTGGCGCAATCAGCCCTGCAGTTGTCATCGGTATTATCGTAATGCTAGCCGTCGTGCTCACATTCGTCGTCTTCATGGAGCGGTCTTTACGCAAGATTCACATCCAATATCCGCGCCAGCAGCGCGGCATGAAAGTCTATGACGGCTCGACCAGCCACCTGCCGATCAAAGTGAACCCCGCAGGTGTGATCCCGGCGATCTTTGCCTCCGCACTCTTGCTGCTGCCAACAACGATCAGCACGTTTAGTGGCGGATCATCGGGGCCCGTGATGTCAACAATTCTGGCGCTATTTGGCCCCGGTCAGCCACTTTATCTGATTTTCTTCGGTGGTATGATCATCTTCTTCACGTATTTTTACACCCGTGAGGTGGCGTTCAAAACCGAAGATGTCGCCGAGAACCTCAAGAACCAGAACGGCTTTGTTCCTGGCATCCGCCCAGGCAAAAAGACCGAGGAATATCTGGATTACGTGGTGACTCGCGTCTTGGTGCTGGGCTCTGGCTATCTGGCATTGGTGGCCCTTTTGCCAGAGATCATTCGCGCAGAACTCGCCATTCCGTTCTACTTCGGTGGTACATCGATCTTGATTATTGTGTCGGTGGGTATGGACACGATCCAACAAATCCAGTCTCATCTGGTGGCACATCAATACGAAGGCCTGATTGAGAAGTCTCAATTGCGTGGCAAGCGTAATGGAAAACGTAAAGGGCCATCGCGTCGATGAATATAATACTGCTGGGCCCGCCAGGGGCGGGGAAGGGGACCCAAGCACGCAAGCTTGTGGATGAACGCAACATGGTGCAGCTGAGCACCGGGGACATGCTGCGCGAAGCACGCCGCAACGGCACCGAAATGGGCAAGAAAGCTGGCGAGATCATGGACCGCGGCGATCTGGTGCCTGATGAGGTGGTTATCGGGATCATCCGCGAACAGTTGGAAGCCGATAAGGCTGCTGGCGGTTACATCTTTGATGGTTTTCCCCGGACTTTGGCACAAGCCGATGCTTTGGGCCGCCTTTTGATTGACATGGGTGAGAACCTTGATGCGGTGATTGAGATGCAGGTGGACGATGACGTGCTGGTCGACCGCATCACGGCGCGCGCGACCTGCAAGGATTGTGGTGAGGTCTATAATGACAATACCAAGCCGATCCCTGCAGATGGGAAATGCAGCAATTGCGGTTCGACCAACATCGAACGCCGTCCTGATGATAACGAAGAAAGCCTGCGCACCCGGCTGATGGCCTACTACAAGCAGACGAGTCCCCTAGTGGGCTATTACTACGCCAAGGGTGATCTGAAATCCGTGAACGGCTTGGCCAGCATGGATGATGTTGCCAAGAGTATCGCTGGGGCATTGGGCTGACGTATCAATCTGTGGAAAATGGGCTGGAGTAGCTGGTTTTTCGAGAAAATCCTTCACATCCCTTTTCGCGTATTGACGATGTGGACGCAGACTCCTAAGTAACGCCATCTCGAAAGGGAATCATTTGTGGTAAGGGGTCGCGCCCCGTATCCACAGACCACCTGATATGACGCAGCCCGGCGCCAGTTTGGTCCGGGCTTCCGTTGTGAAAAAAGGGTCTGGTATTACGGACCCGCAACGAAAAGGAATTGCACACGTGGCACGTATCGCCGGCGTAAACATACCCACTGGAAAGCGGGTTCCAATCGCCCTTACTTACATCACCGGTATCGGCCCTGCGAAAGCAGCCGAGATCTGCGAAGCAACCAAAATCGACACGGCGCGCCGGGTCAATGACCTGTCTGACGCCGAGGTGCTGTCGATCCGTGAATATATCGACGCGAACCTGACTGTTGAAGGTGACCTGCGTCGCGAAGTCACGATGAACGTCAAGCGCTTGATGGACCTTGGCTGCTATCGTGGCCTGCGCCATCGCCGGAACCTGCCGGTGCGTGGTCAGCGCACATCGACAAACGCACGTACACGCAAAGGCCCCGCAAAGGCCATTGCCGGTAAGAAGAAATAAGGGAGGGCTTGATCAATGGCACGTGATACAAAACGCACCAAAAAGAAGGTCTCCAAGAACATCGCAGCTGGCGTGGCGCATGTGAACTCTTCTTTCAACAACACCAAAATCCTGATCTCTGACGTGCAGGGCAACGCGATCTCTTGGTCGTCCGCCGGCACGATGGGCTTCAAAGGGTCCCGGAAGTCTACACCTTATGCGGCCCAGATGGCGGCAGAGGATGCGGGCAAGAAAGCACAGGATCACGGCGTCAAAACGCTGGAGGTCGAAGTGCAGGGCCCCGGTTCCGGTCGTGAAAGTGCGCTGCGCGCATTGGCGGCTGTGGGTTTCAACATCACATCGATCCGTGACGTGACCCCAATGGCCCATAACGGTTGTCGCCCACCCAAGCGCCGCCGCGTCTAATCATCCAAACGCCTTGGGGTCGTGTGATTTCGCACGGCCCCAATCCGTCATTTTAACCTCGGGCGTTTGCCTTTTGATCATGAGGCAAACAGGAATGGAGGGACTATGATCCACAAGAACTGGGCAGAGTTGATCAAACCAACTCAATTGGAAGTCAAACCGGGCAACGACCCGATGCGGCAGGCAACAGTTGTCGCCGAACCGCTTGAACGCGGCTTTGGTCTGACCTTGGGCAATGCGCTGCGCCGTATCCTGATGTCATCGCTGCAAGGTGCGGCTATCACAGCTGTGCAAATCGATAACGTGCTGCATGAGTTTTCATCCGTCTCCGGTGTACGTGAAGACGTCACCGACATCGTGCTGAACCTCAAAGGTGTGGCCATCCGCATGGAAGTCGAAGGCCCCAAGCGCCTGAGCGTGCAGGCCAAAGGCCCTGGCGTTGTGACAGCGGCTGACATCAGCGAAACTGCAGGGATCGAGATCCTCAACAAGGATCACGTGATCTGTCACCTTGATGATGGCGCTGATCTTTATATGGAACTGACCGTCAATACCGGTAAAGGCTATGTATCGGCAGACAAGAACAAGCCGGAAGATGCACCCATTGGCATGATGTCGATCGATGCGATTTATTCGCCGGTCAAGAAAGTCAGCTACGATGTGCAGCCGACCCGCGAAGGTCAGGTGCTCGACTATGACAAGCTGACGATGAAGGTGGAAACCGACGGATCGCTGACACCTGATGATGCGGTGGCTTACGCCGCCCGCATTCTGCAAGATCAGTTGTCGATCTTCGTCAACTTCGACGAACCCGAGTCTGCGACTGCTGGTCAGGATGATGACGGTCTGGAGTTCAACCCGCTGCTTCTGAAGAAAGTGGACGAGCTGGAGCTGTCCGTGCGCTCGGCCAACTGCCTGAAGAACGACAATATCGTGTATATTGGCGATCTGATCCAAAAGACCGAAGCCGAAATGCTGCGTACCCCGAACTTTGGCCGCAAATCCCTGAACGAGATCAAGGAAGTGCTGTCTGGTATGGGTTTGCACCTTGGCATGGATGTCGAGGACTGGCCACCAGACAATATCGAAGACCTGGCTAAGAAGTTCGAAGACCAGTTTTAAGACGTAAGATGGGTTTAAACCCATCTTACAAAATGCCCGCGAAGGCGGGGAACATCTGGGCATAATGCCCCAAGGAGAGTGGGGGACACGCATCCCCTGCCAGACAAAGTATAAAGACTTAGGAGAACGAAAATGCGTCACGCAAGAGGTTACCGCCGCCTGAACCGCACACATGAGCACCGCAAGGCGCTTTTGTCGAACATGGCAGGCTCGCTTATTGAACACGAGCAAATAAAAACAACATTGCCCAAGGCGAAAGAGCTGCGCCGTGTGGTGGAAAAGCTGGTCACGCTGGGCAAGCGCGGCGATCTGCACGCCCGTCGTCAGGCCGCAGCACAGTTGAAGCAAGACAAGGACGTTGCCAAGCTATTCGACGTCCTCGGCCCGCGCTATGCCGACCGTCAGGGTGGCTACATCCGGGTGATGAAAGCAGGGTTCCGCTATGGCGACATGGCCCCTATGGCGATTATCGAATTCGTCGATCGCGATGTAGATGCCAAAGGTGCTGCTGATAAGGCCCGTTTGGCGGAGTATGAGGCTGCTGAGGAGTAGTTTTCAACATCATTGAGTTATTGCAAAGCCCTGCCCGACCGGTGGGGCTTTCGCTTTTTTTGCCAGGCCATATGTTGCTTCTATGACTGATCTCTTCGACAGCGCCCCGCCAAAACCTGTGGCAGGTCCCCGCCCGCTGGCAGACCGGCTGCGTCCCGCGCGACTGGCAGATGTCATTGGTCAACAGCAGGTGCTTGGCCCGGATGCGCCGCTTGGTACAATGCTTGCTGCGGGATCACTATCATCGTTGATCTTCTGGGGGCCGCCGGGTGTCGGCAAGACAACGATTGCCCGGCTGTTGGCCGACGAAACGGACCTACATTTCGTCCAGATCAGCGCGATTTTTACCGGCGTGCCCGAACTGCGCAAAGTGTTCGAGGCTGCAAAGATGCGCAGGCAGAACGGCAAGGGCACGCTCTTGTTCGTGGATGAAATACATAGGTTCAACAAGGCCCAACAGGATGGGTTTTTGCCACATATGGAGGATGGCACAATTCTGCTGGTGGGAGCCACGACCGAAAATCCAAGCTTTGAGTTGAACGCCGCGGTGTTGAGCCGAGCGCAGGTCTTCATTCTCAAGCGGCTTGATCTAAAAGACCTCGAACTGCTTGCGCAGCGGGCGGAGAAGGAGTTGGGCAAGGCCCTGCCGCTAGATGGTCCCGCGCGCGAGGCATTGTTGGAAATGGCCGATGGCGATGGCCGCGCGCTCTTGAACCTGATTGAACAGGTCGCGGCGTGGAAAACGGATGCCAAGCTCACCACCGATGACCTGACCAAGCGGCTAATGAAACGCGCCGTCAAATATGACAAATCGGGGGACGAACATTACAACCTGATCAGCGCCTTGCATAAATCCGTGCGCGGGTCGGACCCCGATGCCGCGCTTTATTGGTTCGCGCGCATGCTCGCGGGCGGAGAGGATCCGCGGTTCCTGGCCCGCCGGATCACGCGGATGGCGGTTGAGGATATCGGCCTTGCTGATCCACAGGCGCAGGCAGTTTGTCTGCAGTCTTGGGAAACGTATGAACGGCTCGGATCACCTGAAGGAGAACTCGCTCTTGCGCAGGCTGTAACGTATCTGGCGCTCGCCCCGAAATCGAACGCGACCTACGTGGCCTATAAGGGGGCCACGAAGGCGGCAAAGCAAACTGGGTCAGAACCGCCGCCCGCCCATGTTCTCAACGCACCGACAACTTTGATGAAAGAACAAGGTTTTGGGGCAGGCTATGCTTATGATCATGATGCCGAAGACGGGTTTTCGGGGCAGAACTACTTCCCCGACGGGATGAAACGTGGCGTCTATTACACGCCGGTTGATCGCGGGTTTGAGCGTGAGTTGAAGAAACGCGTCGACTATTTTGCCGGGCTGCGCGCAAAGCGGACGAAGAATTGACAAGCCGCGTGCAAAGCGCGATTGCAGCCCCATGATGATGAGCTTTCTCATGGTTGCAATGGGCGGTGCTGCAGGCGCTGTGACACGCTTTGGCTTGGGCCTTGCGCTGGTGCGCGACGGCTTTCCGGTTGCGATCATCGCGGCAAATGTACTGGGCAGCTTCTTGATGGGGTTATTTGTGGTGTGGTCACTCCAGAAAGGCGCAGTACACCTGAACCCGCTGGTGATGACCGGGTTTTTGGGCGGCTTCACGACATTTTCGGCATTTTCGCTTGAGGCTTACACCTTGTTCGAGCGCGGGCAGATCGGCGCCGCCGCTGCTTATGTGGGCATCTCGGTTGTTGTCTCGCTTCTAGCGCTTGTCGCCGGGGTGATGATCGCGCGGGGTATCTGGGTATGAGCGGTGTGCAAACACGGATGATTGGCGCAGATGATGGGGATCAGCGGGTGGATCGGTATCTGCGCCGCCTTTTCCCGCATCTGACGCAAGGCCGCATCGAAAAGATGTGTCGCAAGGGCGAATTGCGGGTCGATGGCGGTCGGGTAAAGCCAAACACAAGGCTGGAAGAAGGCCAAAGGGTGCGTATTCCCCCCCTGCCCACCGAAGCCGAGGCAGAGGCGGCCCGCGCCTTGGCCAATCACGGTGTATCTAAGGTTGATGCGAAGCTCATCCAATCTTGCGTCATCTACAAAGACGACCACATCATCGCGATTAACAAGCCACCTGGACTGGCAACGCAGGGCGGCTCGAAAACAACCCGCCACGTGGATGGGATGGCGGAGGCGCTGACCTTTGGGTATGACGAAAAGCCCCGGCTGGTGCATAGGTTGGACAAAGACACATCCGGCGTATTGCTGCTTGCCCGCACAAGGTTGATGGCCAAGCAATTGACCGAGAACCTCAAGCATCGCGAGACACGCAAGATTTACTGGGCAGCCGTTGCAGGCGTGCCGCATCCAAAGGCGGGCACAATAAAGTATGGACTGGTCAAGGCACCTGGCCATGGGCGCGGTGGTGAGAATGAAAAGATGCGCTGCGTTCATCCGCGTGACATCGACAGCGTTGAGGGCGCTAAGCGCGCAATCAGCGATTATGCAGTCATGGATCAGCTTGCCAGCCGGGCGGCCTGGTGCGCGCTAGTGCCGATTACAGGCCGAACGCATCAGTTGCGCGCGCATATGGCCGAGATCGGGCATCCGATTATCGGCGATGGTAAGTATGGCGGCTCTTCCCAGGAAAACCTCGGCGATGGCTGGGGTGCCGGCATGGGCGAAGAGATCGGACGCAAAATGCATCTGCATGCGCGCAGTTTGTCGATTGAGCATCCGGCGACGAGGGCGACATTGCATATTACCGCGCCGTTGCCCGCGCATATGCGGCACACATGGGACTTCGTCGGGTGGGTTGTGGATCACGCGCCCGTTGACCCATTCAATATGCCGGATGCGTGAATTGCGGCTTGTGATATTCGATGTGGATGGCACCCTGGTCGACAGCCAGGTGATGATTTACGATGCCTTTCGTTTTGCATACGAACGGGCCGGCCTGTCCGTACCAGACCGCGCCATTGCGCTGAGCTATGTGGGTATGTCGCTGGAAAAGATATTTCCAGCCCTTTCTCCTGAACAGAATGATCAGACGCATGCGGCGCTGATCCAGGGCTATCGCGATGCTTACTTCCATATTCGGCAAGAGCGGGGTAGCAACGCGACATCCCCCTTCTTTCCCGGTGCCCGCAACATGTTGGACAGCCTTAAGGCGGAAGACTGGACTTTGCTGGCTGTCGCCACAGGAAAATCTACGCGGGGACTTGATAAGCTGATCGAAGGACATGGGTTGGAAGGGTACTTCGTCAGTCGTCAAACGGCAGATGATCACCCGTCAAAACCCAGCCCATCCATGATCAATGCCATCTTGGCCGAGACGGGCGTTGCCCCAGATCGGGCCGCCATGGTGGGCGATACAAGCTTTGATATGGATATGGGACAGGCTGCAGGTATTAAGACGATCGGCGTAAGTTGGGGATATCATCAGGTCGAAATGCTTAAGACTGACGTCATCATCGATGATTTTGCGGCATTGCCCCGTGCACTTGACCAACTGATTGGGCCAGCGACATGAGCGATTGGAAGCCAAAACGGTTTTGGAAAACGGCCAAAGCGATAGAAAGCGGCGGCGGTTATACGGTTTTGTTGGACGCCCGCACGGTTAAAACCCCGGCAAAAGCAGATCTCATTGTGCCGACGATGCAAATGGCTCAGGCGATCGCCGCAGAGTGGGAGGCGCAGGAAGAACTGCTCGACCCTCGTACCATGCCTGTCACTCGCGGTGCGAACGCAGCGATCGATAAGGTGCGCCAGCAGCGCGACGAGGTCATCGCGATGCTGGCTGAATATGGCGACAGTGACCTGCTTTGCTACCGTGCCGCAGGTCCCGAGGCTTTGATAAAGCTGCAGGTCGAAGGGTGGGACCCGATGCTAGATTGGGCGGCAAACATTCTGGGCGCGCGCTTGTTTGCTGGTGAAGGTGTGATGCACGTCCCGCAGACGTCAGATGCGCTTGCCAAACTACGCTCCGAACTTGAGACTTATGACGATTTTGAGATTGCTGCCGCACATGATCTGATCAGTCTGTCAGGTTCGCTGATACTGGCGTTGGCCGTGATGAAAAATGCCATCTCTGCCTCAGATGCATGGCTGTTGTCACGGATCGACGAGCACTGGCAGATCACGCAATGGGGTGCCGACGAAGAGGCTGCCGCAAACGAAGAGACCAAGCGCGCCGCCTTCTTGGATGCGGCCCGCTTCTATCAGCTTTCGCAGGCGTAACCGAAACAGTGCGTTTCTCATCATTCGCCGTAAAAACCGCCTTTTTCTGCAGCAAATGCACGTAGAATCGCACCGCTTGCCCTTGACCTCCTCTCCATTATGCCCAACCTTTGCTCTATTGAGATGGGAGGACCCTCTCATACATCATGACTGTCTATCGGGACGGGATAAAAATTGGCCATCTTGCAATAAGATGGAAACTCAGGAAGAGGTAAAAATGAAAAGATCCGTACTATTCGGCGCGCTGACTGTTGCTGGTATGACTGCCAGCATGGCGTCTGCTGCCACGCTTGATGATATCAAGGCTCGTGGCGTGTTAAATTGTGGTGTGTCGACAGGTCTGGTCGGCTTTGCGTCACCTGATGCAAACGGTGTTTGGACTGGTTTTGACGTCGCGGTCTGCCGCGCTGTTGCGGCGGCGGTTTTTGGCGATCCAACAGCTGTTGAGTTCAAGCCCGTCACAACCAAAACACGTTTCACAGCTCTGGCCTCTGGTGAGCTGGACATGCTGGCGCGGAACACCACTTGGACCTTCAGCCGTGACGTTGACCTGAAGATGGAATTCGTGGGCATCAACTACTACGATGGTCAGGGCTTCATGGTGCCACGCGAGCTGGGCGTTTCATCCGCGAAAGAGCTTGATGGCGCGACTGTCTGCATTCAGACCGGTACAACAACCGAACTGAACCTTGCTGATTTCTTCCGCACCAACAACATCTCTTACGAGCCGGTGCCAATCGAAACCAATGCTGAAGCACAGCAGCAGTATCTGGCTGGTGCATGTGACGTGTACACGACAGACGCATCTGGTCTGGCTGCGACACGCGCATCTTTCGAAAGCCCAGCCGATCACGTGCTGCTGCCTGAAATCATCTCCAAAGAGCCGCTTGGCCCGCTTGTGCGCCATGGCGACAACGACTGGGGTGATGTGGTGCGCTGGACCCTGAACGCGCTGATCACGGCGGAAGAGCTGGGTGTCACGTCGGCAAACGTCAAAGATATGGCTGCTGCGCCAACCGACAATCCAGAAGTAAATCGTCTGCTGGGCACCGAAGGTGAGCTGGGCGCGATGCTGGGTCTGGAAGCAGACTGGGCCGCAAATGCGATTGCCGCTGGTGGTAACTTTGGCGAACTGTTCGAAAAGAACATTGGTGAGAATACGCCAATCGGTCTTGCGCGCGGTTTGAACGCGCTTTGGACCGAAGGTGGTCTGATCTACTCTCCACCTTTCCGCTAAAGCGAAATTACTCAGCAAAGGGCGCGGTCAACACCGCGCCCTTTCAACAAAACGACGACAAAATCCGGTGCAAAGAGCTGCGCAAAGCGGCCAAAAACAAGTGACACCGCGTAAACGGGGAATAACCAATGACGTCGATCACCGACCCGCCACAGGGGTCTTTCCGCCTGTCGATGCTCATCAACGACACGCGATATCGATCCTACACGTTTCAGTTTATTGCGCTTTTAGCGTTGATTGCGTTCATGGCCTTTCTTGGCATGAACCTGGTCCGCAACTTGGCGGCTGCTGGGCTGAATATCTCGTTTGATTTTCTGCAAGATCCGGCAGGATACGACATTAACCAGCGGCCCATTGAATATGACAGCAGGTCATCGAATTTGCGTGCAGCCATCGTTGGCGTGCTGAACACGCTCATTGTTGCCTTTCTGGCCTGCGTGACGGCAACGATCTTTGGCGTGATTGCCGGTGTCTTACGTCTATCGAACAACTGGGTCGTATCCAAACTGATGGCGATCTACGTCGAGATTTTCCGCAATGTGCCGGTTCTGATCTGGATCATCATCATCTTCTCAATCATGACGGTCAGCATGCCGTCCCCTAGGGCTTTCCGGGGCGATGACCCATCCTCGTCAATGCTGTTTGATGCCTTTGCCTTTACCAACCGTGGCGTTTACGTTCCTGCGCCGGTCCTTGACAGTGGAGGCTGGTTTGTCATCGCAGTCTTCATATTGTCGATCATAGGGATTTTTGCATATCGTCGATATGCCACCAAAAAGCTCTATGCGACCGGTCAGCTTTTGCCGACCTTTTGGCCATCCGTCGCGCTGTTCTTCATCCCAACACTGCTGTTTTACTTCATCCTGGGTCGTCCCATCACGCTGGAATACCCGGAACTAAGCGGCTTTAACTTCCAGGGGGGGATTACCTTGCGCGGCTCGCTGATCGCTTTGTGGTTTGCGCTGGCAATCTATACTGGGGCCTTTATCGCCGAAAACGTGCGGGCCGGTATCCAGGCGATCTCAAAAGGGCAGACAGAGGCCGCGGCATCATTGGGCTTGCGCCCGGGTCGGATCATGAACCTTGTGGTCCTGCCACAGGCGCTGCGCGTCATCATCCCGCCATTGATTTCGCAATACCTCAACATCACCAAAAACTCGTCACTGGCCATCGCTGTGGGGTACATGGATGTCACCGCGACACTCGGCGGGATCACCCTGAACCAGACTGGACGCGCGATTGAGGCAATCCTGCTGCTGATGCTGTTCTATCTTACGATTTCGCTCCTGATTTCGGCGGGAATGAACGTCTACAACAATTCCGTAAAGCTGAAGGAGCGCTGATATGCCACAAGATACAGTCGCTTTTGTCCGCACGGAGACATTGCCAGAGCTGCCTCCACCGGCCAGTCAGGCAGGGATTGTCAAATGGATGCGCGAGAACCTGTTCTCAAGCATCCCCAATGGGATCCTGACCCTTGTTTCGCTTTACGTGATCTATCTGATCGTGGCGTTTGCGTTCCCATGGATCGCGAACGGGATCTGGAACACCGACTCGCTCGCTGAATGCCGCGAGGCATTGCAGGGGGCGACGGGGGCCTGTTTCTCGGTCCTGTCGGAACGGTGGAACCAGCTGTTGTTCGGTTTCAGCTACCCCGCAGAGCATTACTGGCGGCCAACATTGGCCTTCATTCTGCTCTTTGCTGCGGCAGCCCCGGTGATGTTCTTTGATCTGCCGCGCAAGTTGTTGATCTTCACAGGCCTTTATCCGTTCATCGCATATTGGCTGATCTGGGGTGGTACGATCTTCACGCCACTTTTTGCGCTGGCAGGCTTTGTCGTGGGCTACTTCGTCTATGCGCGGTTCGTCAAAGACAGCTTTGCGATGGGGTTCTTTGGCGGCGTTGTAGCGGCGACCATCACCTGGATTATCGGTGGTTACATCACCGACCTGATTGCCCCTGCGCAGCCGTTCCTAGAGGCCGTGCAGTCCCGCGCCATGGGTGGCTTTATGCTGAACATGATCCTGGGTGTGACATGCGTGTCGCTGTCACTGCCCTTGGGGATCGTATTGGCGCTGGGGCGTCAGTCGGACATGCCGATCATCAAGTTCATCTGCGTCGTGTTCATCGAATTCATCCGTGGTGTGCCACTAATCACGCTTCTTTTCGTGGCCAACGTGGTGCTTGCTTACTTCCTACCACCAGGCACGACATTCGATCTGATCCTGCGCGTGATCATCATGATCACGATGTTCTCGGCTGCCTATATCGCCGAGGTGATCCGGGGTGGCTTGGCCGCTCTGCCCAAAGGGCAGTATGAGGCCGCAGACAGCCTCGGTCTTGATTACCCACAGGCCATGCGGCTGATCATCCTGCCGCAGGCGCTGAAAATCTCGATCCCCGGGATCGTGAACGTGGCGGTGGGTCTTTTCAAAGACACCACGCTCGTCTCGGTCATCTCCATGTTCGATCTGGTCGGCATGATCCGGGGGCCCATTTTGTCGTCCACAGACTGGAACGGGGTCTATTGGGAGCTGTTCATGGCGGCCTCTCTCCTCTTCTTCGTCGTCTGCTACGGCATTTCACAATACTCACAATGGTTGGAGCGCAGGCTCGCAACCGACCATCGTTAAGGGAGGCTGATCATGGCCGAAGCAATAGCTGAAAAAGAGATCGACACATCGCAGATGAAAGTCTCGGATGAGTTGGCGATCACCATCGAAGGCATGAACAAGTGGTACGGGTCCTTCCATGTGCTGCGCGATATTGACCTGAGCGTTTATCAGGGTGAGAGGATCGTGATTTGCGGCCCATCCGGGTCCGGCAAATCCACTCTGATCCGCTGCATCAACGCTTTGGAGGAACACCAGCAGGGCAAGATCACAGTGGATGGGACGGTCTTGTCGTCGGATCTGAAAAACATCGACAAGATCCGGTCTGAGGTTGGCATGTGTTTTCAGCACTTCAACCTTTTCCCGCATCTGACGATCCTCGAAAACTGCACTTTGGCCCCGATCTGGGTACGCAAAACGCCCAAGAAAGAAGCCGAAGAAACGGCGATGCATTTCCTTGAAAAGGTGAAGATCCCCGACCAGGCAATGAAATATCCTGGCCAGCTGTCCGGTGGTCAGCAGCAGCGTGTTGCTATTGCACGGTCGCTTTGCATGAAGCCCCGGATCATGCTGTTCGACGAACCAACATCAGCGCTTGACCCCGAGATGATCAAGGAAGTGCTCGATACGATGATCGAGCTGGCTGCGGAGGGCATGACCATGCTCTGCGTCACGCACGAGATGGGTTTTGCCCGTCAGGTGGCCAACCGCGTAATCTTTATGGACCAGGGTCAGATCGTCGAACAGAACGAACCCGAAGAGTTCTTTAACAATCCCAAATCCGATCGGACGCAGCTGTTCCTGAGCCAGATTTTGGGCCACTGATTTACCTGATAGAACGGTGAAAAGCCTCGGTAAATGCCGAGGCTTTTTGCTTGGGTGAATGCCTCCTATGAGCCCGAAGCGCCGAATGCTACAGAGTAGATGGACGTCTGCAATCATGCGCCCCCCAACTCTTGGCTGGTTGTACATACTGAAAAAAGTATTGCCAAGTCATCGCACCTCATTGTCCTAGAAAGTTGCAGCATGAAAAACAACGATTGGTTTATCGCGCAGAGTGAAACGCACAGCTCAGGCCCGCCAAAAGGGCATGTCGTTATCACCAAGGTTGCCAGAAACTCGCCTGCTGCCGCACTCGCGCTGGCGCCCGGTGATGTCTTGGTCAGCGTGAACGGCACCCCTGCAGTTAAGGCTGACCTTCCGAAGATCCTGCTTGCGAAAGGGCATGTGACCTATGTTTTTTATCGAAAAGATGCAGGCCATTTGGTTGAAGTGAAGACGGCGGCTCTTCCAATGGGGGTCCGGACGGAACCGGCTTCTGACGATATCGTCACGCGATACAAGACGCAGCCATTGGATCAATTTGAGGATGCGCTGATCCTATGGGAACGCGGTGACTACGACCACCTGCGGGCAATCTGTGACGGCAGTGGCATGTCTAAGCTTTTCAAGAAGTTCACCTATGCCACCAAAGGCAAGGACCTTGTCGCCTTTGTTAGGGCCATTTGCGACGTCGAAGCGGGCGACAAGACAGCGTTTGACACCATTCTGGAGCTACGCAAAAAAATGGGACACGGCACAAACGGCGATGTGGGGCGTTTGGCCGATTTCTACGCTGCCTTACACCATTGGCAGGCGGGCAACGAGACCGCATGCTGTAACATTCTCATTCCCTTGATGGAAGATGTTGGGCAGGACAGCCCGCGCATGACAGCTTTCGCGAAAGAAGCGGGCCTAAAGGCGCCTGGGACGCGCGTTGGCAAGCAGTATAATTATCGTCTCGATATGATGGGGTTGGAGATTATTGCAGGAGGCGAAGGAGGGGCGAATGTGACTAAATGGGCAAAGGCTCTGCCCAAGGGAAAAGTCATGCCTGTTTGTTTGATGCTTACTTTCCGTGGCAACGGACCCTACAACACAGGGCTACACGCGTTTCGCATGATGTACCCCCACATAAAGGATCGCATTGAGCGGTTCGTGGTGATCACAAGCGTCCGCGACAGGAATGCCGATCCGAAAAGCTGGTACGAGGCGGAGGATGCAGCCATTGCCGAAGGTTTGCCGCTTGTCGTCCTGTGTGATCCATCAGCAGCTTTCGCCGATGAAAGGATATCAGCCGCACCTGAGTATATTGCGATGAACCAAGAAAATCTGGTGACTTGGGATGATTCACTGCACGACGACTATGCATATTGGGAGTTGGTCGCCGACCTGCCTGCAGACTGACAGGCGATATCGCGCGGGTGCGATCAGCAAATCGCGTGTTGCAATCTCAAATTAGTCTGAGGCTACTGGCCGCAAATGATCTGACCACGATTTTGTTCGCGCCTGACCGGGGGGATAGGCGGATAGGTTTCGGAAAACCAGTTCGCGAATTCGTTGGTATAGGCGATGCATTGCTCAAACGCCTGCATCGTCACTTCTGCCTGTGACATACCGGCGTTGTGATTTGCGATCAGGTCCCTAGCGATTGCCAGTTTCACAACATGCTCTTCTGGGTTGTCCGCACCGGACAGGGCCAATTTTGTTTCGACGGCTACACTATAGTACTCAGGGTCCGAATGGGTGCGCGCAAATTCCAAGGCTTCCCAGTCCTTCCAGAATAGAGGAGCCCATAGTTCAGCGCATGTACTGATTTGTATTTGGAAATCTGTCATGAAATATGGATTTTCTTGCTGATAGGCCCGCAGGTCAATGCGCCGACAGTTACCTTCGGTTGCGATGGGTCGATCAAGATACCGAACAGATTCATCCGCAGCACGATCAATTTCGGCGGCCGCGATTCTATCGATCTTTGGTTTGATGGCCTCGAACCCATCTTGCGCAAGAGCTGCAGAGGCCAAAACCAAAAGGAAAAAAGTGCAGATCAGTCGTGCCACGATTTGAAAGATGCCTTTGGTGAGTGATGCCGAGCTGTATGATACTCGATCTCGTGACACCATGTACATCAAAGAGATACACTGCATCGCTTGCCAGCGATCCTTGTGCTGCGATGACCGCGATGGGAAGTTCTGTGGTTGTGCTGCTACAAATCTTATCGTGGGAAGCAGCAATTGGTGCGACAGTAGCGCATGTCAGTTTTTGTCCCGCATAGTAGACACCCAATGCTCTGGCACTAGTCGATATCTTGGGCGGATGTCCCGATGAGATCGCGTGGCACTGTAAAATCCAGCAACGCGCCATGCCGTGGTCGTACCGCGCGCCACGTGTCCACATCGAAATCAATCACTGTGGTTGCACAAGTAGGATAATCGCTGAAACGATGGTGATCTGGTGGCTCTGCAACCAGCGCATTGGCTAGCATGCCGATGCTGGGGTTGTGGGCGATAACCGCGACTGTATCAGCCGTTTCGCGCTGGACCAGATCCATGATCGTATCTGGCGCGGCATGATAGAGTTGACCGGAAAGCCGCAGCCTTGGCTGTGGCGACAAGCAGGGCAGGATCAGGTCGGCCGTTTCCTTGGTCCGGCTGGCATCAGAGCATAGTACGCTTTCTGGTATGTAACCCTTATCGACCAGCCAATTGCCAATAGCTTCAGCCGATGCGCGTCCGCGTTTGTTCAGCACACGCGCGTGGTCGTCTGCAAAGGGATCGCTCCAACTGGATTTCGCGTGGCGGATCAAGATCAGGCGTTTGCTCACAAGAAAGCCTCCATATGGAACGCGGCTTGGGCGGGTAGGCGGTTACCCTGGCCCACCGGGCATGCACGGCGGGCAAGGCAGCCGCTGCTGCGGCAATCAAGACCGGCCTCTGACATCACATGCGCTCTACAGGCCGCCACGTCATAGCCATCATCAAACGCACCGACCGGGCAGGCGGTGGCACAGGGCTGAGCGCAGGTCGTGCAGGGTTTTTCAGAAGTAAAAGGCTTCGCCTTCCCTTTGCGACGCAATGCCCCCCGGAAGCTGACAAACAACCCATACTGATCATGAACCAGAAACCCGATCGGCGAGGCCCAGAACCGCCCAGATTGCACAGCCCAAGTGAAAAAGGGGGCGTAGGGTGGCCCTCCGAAGGGAAAGAGCGCCTCAGCTTCTAGATCGTTCGCAACCCTCTTCAAAACCCGATGCGACCAGCGATCCAGAGGGTCAGGCGCGCCATCCTGATATTCGGGACTGGCTGTGAAAATGTCCCAAAATCGCGGCTCATCAGGGCCGATCAGCGTAATCGTATCCGCACCGTCCGGGCAATCGCCTAAGCTGAGCAGGCCTTGTGGCCACAAGGCGTCATCCAGAACCCCATCCAAGGCCTAACGTACCCGTGTCCATGACGGTGGGATTGAGCCGGGTTGATCAGCCTCAAACGCCAGCCCGCCATCGGTGCAAGCATAGGTGCCGGTGGACTGGCCCCACGCGCCGGTGTCGGATGTGACGGGGACATCCATTCGTGTTCCCATCACATCTGCGGATCCCATCAGATCGTATTCCGGCGCATTGGCAACATAGGTCGTGCCATCATCGGCGTTCATTGCCCCTTGAGAATAGCCCGAAACTGTAACAGCAATAGGCGGCACATCAGGCATCTGGACCTCGATGACCAGATCATTCACCAAAAGGGTCATGTTGCCGGTCTCCGTGATCTCAAGGCTTGCAGCGCCACTCAGATAGGTCGCATTGCCGCCCATCTGGGTGGCCATGAGCGCCGCGATATCAGCACCATCCGCCTCCCATATGCCCACCATGCAAGGGTCAATGGCGTGGGCAGATGTGGCGGCAAGAGTGACACCAAGGGCGGTAGAACAAAGTGATTTCATGACAAACTCCTCATCGCAATGTCCGGAGCCTATCACGTCCATCCAAAGAACGCAGAGAAATCAAATGCGCGGTTCGCGGATCAACGAACCGGCCCCGTGATCAGTGAAAAGCTCCAGCAGACAGGCATTGGGCGCTCGCCCATCCAGAATGACCACGGCCCGTACACCGTCATTCATCGCAGAGAGCGCGGTTTCTGTTTTCGGGATCATCCCGCCCGCGATTGTCCCATCGGCGATCAAATCTGTGATCTTGCTGGGCGCGATTTCGGTCAGGACGTTGCCGTCTTTATCCTTCACGCCAGCCACATCTGTCAGCAGGAGCAGGCGATCCGCCTTCAGTGCCCCTGCGATCGCACCCGCAGCTGTGTCACCATTGACATTGAACGTCTCGCCCTCGCGCCCCATGCCCAGTGGGGCGATCACGGGGATCGCGTGTGCCGCGTGCAGGTCGCGGATGATCGTGGGGTCCATATCGACCGGGGTCCCGACAAAGCCAAGGTCAGGGTTTGTTTGTTCACAGATCATCAGATTGGCGTCTTTGCCTGACAGACCCACGGCCTTGCCGCCTTCATCGCTGATCGCTTGTACCAGCCGGTTGTTGACCTTGCCCGACAGCACCATTTCGACAACGTCCATGGTCGCCGCATCGGTCACACGCTTGCCTTTCACGAAGTCCGATTTGATTGCCAGCTTATCCAGCATTTCATTGATCATCGGCCCGCCGCCATGCACCACGACCGGGTTCAGACCCACCTGCCGCATTAGCACGACATCGCGGGCAAAACTGGCCATGGCCTCATCACTGCCCATCGCGTGACCGCCCAGCTTGATCACGACCGTCGCACCGGCATAGCGCTGCATATATGGCAGCGCCTGGCTGAGTGTTGCGGCGGTAGCGATCCAATCCCGGTTCATGTCTTGGGTCCTCTTTTTCATGCGATCCCTGCTATCACCGCGCGCAATGTGGGGATACCGTCGCCCTTTTCAGAGGATGTCAGGATCAGTTCTGGAAAGGCCGCCGGGTGCTTGGCAAGGGCTACCCGTGTCTTGGCCAGCGCATCATCCAGTGCTTTGCCTTTGATCTTGTCGGTCTTGGTCATGACCACCTGAAACGTCACAGCAGCGCTATCCAGCAGCGACATGATCTCTTCATCCACCGCCTTGGCGCCATGCCGTGCATCGATCAGAACAAAGACGCGACGCAGCGTTTGCCGTCCTTGCAGATACTGCCTAAGCAGCCTTTGCCACTTCTCGACCACCGCGACGGGTGCGTTTGCAAAGCCGTAGCCCGGCAGATCGACCACGTAGATGTCACCGGCGGTGAAATAGTTAATCTCCTGCGTGCGTCCCGGCGTATTCGAGGCACGGGCAAGGCCCTTGCGCCCTGTCAAAGCGTTGATCAGGGAAGATTTTCCAACATTCGACCGCCCGGCAAAGCAGATCTCAATACGATCAGGCGCGGGCAGGCCGTCCATGGCGACCACGCCTTTGACAAACTCCGTCTCACCAGCAAATAGCAGCCGCCCCTTTTCAAGCGCGGCAGGGTCAGGTGCCTCTACTTCGGGGAACCGCATTTCCATCGTCAGAGCACCTCGACATTGTCATTGACCGCAACCTTACCGGTCTTGCTGACAACGGCATAGACGCCAAAATGCTGGTGATCCCATGTCTCGCGCAGCACACTTAGCGTATCGGTATCGCGCAGACCCGTCCGCGGGTTTGCTGCTGTGGCCATGCAGCGCCGGATGGGTTCTTGCACTTCCAATTCAGCCGTACCAACGCGCACCGTCTGGCCGGTCCATTCAAATTCTTCCCACGGAGCGGGGCCGTCCAACCAGATGTTTCCGCGCCAGCGCTCAAGCTCCAGCTTGCGACCCAAGCGCCCTTCGAACGCGCGATGGGTGGCCATATTCATAATTGAGATGGACGGAAAGCTGGTATCTGTCATACCCCGACCAGGGGCCGCGACGACCCCACTGGGTTGCCGTTTGTCAGGTGGGCAAAGGGGCATGACCCAGTTGAGAAAGCCGGATATCTCTGCCGGATCATCCGGGCAGAATGTGTGACTGCCGATTGTATCGTGCCGTAGTGTCAACGTGCGCGTGGGTTCGTCCAGTTCCGCCCAGATGCCAGCAAGTCCCGGGGTTGCCACGGTGATCATGAAGTTCCGGCACATGATCCAGCGGGGGTCATCGGCATTCCATTTGGTATCATGATGGGTCACGGCCCAATGCCGATCCCATGGCATGGTCTGACCCTTGGTCAGCGTCACCTCTTGCAGTTTTTCACGTCCGTGGCTTTTGATCGGATGCCGCCACAAACCGGCGACACGTGCCATCTTATTTGCCCTCGTTGCTGTCGGCGTCGGCAGGTTTCTTGCGCTTGATGCTCGACTTGATGTTGCCAAAGACGTCTGGCTTGGCCCCGTGGCTGCGCATGATCGCGTATTGCTGAATGAAGGTGATGATGTTGTTGGCGATCCAGTACAGCACCAGACCGGACGCGAACGACCCCAGCATGAACATGAACACCCAGGGCATCCAGGCAAAGATCATCTGTTGCGTGGGATCGGTCGGGGCCGGGTTCAGCTTTTGCTGCAACCACATCGACACGCCCAACAGGATCGGCAGAATACCAATGAAGAGAAGTGCCAGTATCGACCCTGGCTCTGGCCCTGCAAATGGCAGCAAGCCAAAGAGGTTGATGAAGGATGACGGATCAGGCGCGCTCAGGTCTCTGATCCAGCCGAACCAGGGCGCATGGCGCAGTTCGATGGTGACAAAGATCACCTTGTAGAGTGAGAAGAAGATCGGGATCTGCAAAAGGATCGGTAGACAACCTGCGGCCGGGTTCACCTTATTGTCTTTGTAAAGCTTCATCATGCCTTGCTGCATGGCCTGCTTGTCATCGCCAGACTTTTCTTTGAGCTTTTCCATCTCTGGCTGCAATTCTTTCATCTTGGCCATAGAGACGTAGGACTTATAGGCCAGCGGCAGCACGATGATCTTGAGGATCACAGTCAAAGCCAGGATCGACCAGCCCATATTGCCGATCACGATGTTCAGGTAGTGCAGCAGCGCAAAGATCGGTTTGGTGAGGAAAAAGAACCAGCCCCAGTCGATACTGTCGAGAAAGCCTGCCACACCATCATCATTCTGATAATTGCGGATGGCTTCCCATTCCTTCGCACCAGCAAACAACCGTGTCGTGACAGTCGCGGTTTGCCCCGCTGCGACCGTTTCGATGGGCATTACGGCCTCGGCCTGGAACAGATCACGGCTATCGAAATACTTTGAGGTAGAGCGGAAAGGTGTTGCCTGATCTGGGATCAGCGTGGTCATCCAGTAATGGTCAGTATAGCCGATCCAACCAGATGTCGCGACGTCCAGCCGCTCTGCCTGAGTGCGTTCGCGCGGGTCGATCTCGTATTCTGTGATATCGTCATAGCCGGTTTCTTCCAGCTCACCGTCTGTCATCCGCACAAGACCTTCGTGCAGGATGAAAAAGTTCTTCAGGTCGTCGGGCTGGCCGTGCCGGCGCAAAAGTCCGTAAGGCCGTGCAGAAACGGGCGTCGCAGTGGTGTTTTCAAGACTCTGATCGAAGGTGAACATAAACTCATCATCGACCGAGACGACCGTGCGAAAGATCTGCCCGACACCATTGTCCCACACCAATGTCACAGGGCTGCCCGGGGTAAGCGTCTCACCGCTTTCCACCGACCACACAGTGTCGGGGCCAGGCACTGCATTTGCATCAATCCCGTCTGTGCCGGTCCAGCCAAAGGATGCAAAATAAGCACCTGCCTCTCCAACGGGGCGCAGCAACCGAACAATCTCTGCGTCTTCATCAATGGTTTCACGATATTGCGTCAGGGCCAGGTCATCGATGCGACCACCTCGTAATGACAACGATCCCTGAAACTCACCCGTTTCAATCGCGATCCGCGGAGCCTCTGATGCATGCTCGGGCGCGTCCGTCGGGGTGGTTGCCGCAGGTGTTGCAGGGTCAGCGGCGGGAAGGGTCGGATCCTCGGCACTGACAACCGCTTCGGTGGCAGGATCAATCGGCAGATCCTCTGGCGGAAACAGCACGGTCCAAGCCATGATCACCACAAAGCTGAGCAACGTCGCCAGGATGAGGTTCTTGTTCTGGTCGTCCATCTAAAACCGCCCATATCCGCTTGCAAGTCTGGAGGCTGTTCAACCTGTCAGGACCCAAAAGGTCAAGCGGTTTTCAGGTCAAAAAGACGCTATGAAGCAGGTGAAAGGGCTGAAAACCATGCCTGTCAGAGCGAACTGGCAGATCGTTGTTGCAATGTTGCGATGATGGTATTGGCTGCGTCGTCCTGTCCTTGCGCATCAAGCCGGTCGATATGCACTGTCGCGATGACGTTACGGCTGTCGATGCGCCGCGATTTGGCATAGGCCGGATCGTAATGATCCTCAATCAAGGTTTGTGCGAGATCGATCAATGCGCCCGATTGCGAAAGCTGGATCCATTGATCAACGGCGGCATGGCCGCGCACCCGACGCAATGGGGCCAGACGCTGTGCCAGTTGGTCTGTTTGGGCAAGCAGGTTATGATAGGCGTCTGCCAGATAGACTGCACGGGCCCGCAATGGCGCGTGCAACACGATCCGTGGTGCGGCAAGCATTGCCCGCCAAAGGCTTGGCGGCAGGGTCAGTTTGCCGATCTTACTGCTTTCCGCCTCAACGATCACAGGCCTTGCTGGATCAAGTTGGCGCAGGGCAACGGCAATCGCTGTTTCAAATCCCCTTTGTGCAGGCTGCCCGCCATCCATTTCACCCAACAAAGATCCGCGATGCTGCGCCAGCCCCTCAAGATCCAGAACCTGCACGCCGCAGGCACCAAGTCGCGGTAACAGCGCCGTTTTTGCTGTGCCGGTATTGCCGTCAAGCAAGATCAGTTGATGGGGCAGGTCGGCGTCATAGACAGCAGCGTTCACCAGACGCCGAAATGTCTGATAACCGCCTTGGATCGTCTCGGCACGCCAGCCGACTTCGGAAAGGATGGTGCGAAAGACACCTGAACGTTGCCCCCCGCGCCAACAGTAAATCAGCGGACGCCACCCACCAGCTTTGCCGGATAGTGGGCCATCAAGATGGTTGGCGACATTGCGAATGACCATGCCTGCGCCAATCTTGCGCGCATCAAATGGGCTGATTTGTTTATAGACCTGACCGACTTTGGCGCGCTGCACATTGTCGAGAGCTGGCAGATTGATGGCCCCGGGGATATGATCGATGGCGAATTCTGCGGGCGATCTGACATCAATCACCGTGTCAAAACCGTGGTTCAGCAAAGTATCGAGATCGTCAAACACAGCAGGCATGGGGTGGTGCATAGGCGCAGGGGCAGATGGACACAAGCCATCCCCCTGGTGTGACCCATCTGCCCTTGATCCCTGCATTTCTGCTCGTCGGACCATCGACAAAGGTTGAATTCGCCCGCCAGTCCTGCACTCTGTCGTTGAGGGCAAGCGTTTTTGGCTGACACAATTGGTGCAGACGAAGGATAAACAGGTCTAAGTGTTCCGCTATGATTTACGATGACCTGCATTTGATCACCCGCTGGGCCCAAGTTGTTCAGTTGCGCGATAACGACCTGTTGACCCCTGCAGAACTGATCCTGTTGGACGCCGCCGAGACTGGCAAGGCGGCAAGGATCGGCTTGACGGTTCCCAATCTTAAAGCACCAACAGTGCTTATTCGGTCGGCCCTGTTGCGGTATCTGATCCTGGGTGGATGTGCGGACTTTCGCACGCAACCTTCGGGCATCACACTTGTCGGTGCCTGGATCAGTGGTGTGTTGGATCTGAGCTTTACGATGGCGCGGGGGCCAATTGATTTTTTTAATTGCTACCTGGCGGAAAGGCCGCAGTTTGTGCAACTGACAGCCGATGGCGTGGCGATGGCGGGCTGCACGCTGACCGATGGCCTGAATGCGGCACGGCTTCAGATCAGCGGTAATGTGACGTTGAATGGCAGCCGCGTTGACGGCAAAATCTCACTATCGGGGGGTGAGATAAAAGGGCACCTGTCATGCACCCGGGCAGCACTGCGCAATGAAAACGGGTCGTCGTTCAAAGCACAAGGATTGAAAGTTGCCAGTAGCGTGTTGCTGGAAGAGACAACAGCCACAGGGCAGGTTAGCCTTTTGGGTTCGCAGATCGGCGGCCAACTGGTTTGTATCGGGGCCAATTTCCATAATCCGAATGGCCACGCGCTCAATGCGCAAAGCACGCAAGTGCGTGGCGATGCCTTCTTGCGGCGTGCTACAACAACCGGTGAGGTCAGTTTCTTGGGCGCGGAGATTGGCGGTGTGCTGGATTGTACCCATGCGACATTACGCAATCCCGGTGGTCACGTCCTGAATGCACAACGATTGATTGTACGCGAAGGTTTTATCTGGCGGCGCATCAAAGGGATAAGCGGTGCGGTCGATTTGACCTCGGCCCATGTGGGCGATCTGTGGGATGATCCGGAAAGCTGGGCACTATGTGATAAGCTTTATCTGAGCGGGTTCATCTATGACGTGCTGCATGGCGGTATCAGTGTGCCGGATCGGTTAGCGTGGTTGAAGAAAGGTGCCGTATCCCGGCGCGAGTTCTATCCGCAACCTTACGAACAATTGGCCAAGCTTTTACGCGATACCGGGCACCGGTCTGATGCCCGCGCAATTATGGTCGCCAAAGAGCAGGAACAACGCAAGGCGTCGCGCGAAAGATGGCGGCGCGAGGGGGTATGGCGCGACCAACTGCTGCACGCCAGTCTGGCCGCACCGGATGACAGGCCTGCGGCGTTGGCTGCCCTGCTTGATCGGCGTCCAAACGATGAACATTTGGCGCGTTTGATACTGCTGGAGCCATCCCAGGTCGCGCCTGACTTTGCCTCGATGACGCTAGCCTATGCACAAAAGCAATTCCGCGATGAGCAGCGCTGGTTCAAGACGCGGGTTTGGTGGCGCAATCTGGGCAATCTGATCGCGGACAAAGTCTTTGGTCTGGTTGTCGGATACGGTCACAAGCCCGAACGCAGCTTTTACATGCTGCTTGTTCTTGTTGTGGTAGGTTGGTTTCTGGCTGATCGGGCGTGGCATGCCGGTGATTTCGCGCCCACCATGGGCCCCGTCTTGATGTCGGACGGGTGGCAGGAACTGGCAACGGATGAGCGGATCGCAAATCCGGCGCTGGTTTGGTCAGAGAAATACATGCTTGCGCCAGAGGGTGTGCCTGTACTGACACCTGGTCGGGATTATGAGACGTTTCATGCTGCTGCATATGCCGTTGATCTGGTGGTACCAATCGTGGCGCTGGGGCAAGAAGCATCATGGGGGCCATCAACGACACGAGGTCCATGGGGGCAGATACTTTGGTGGGTGCGCTGGTGGCTTATTGCCTTGGGCTGGATTGTCACGGCGATTGGTGCGGCAGCCGTGACCGGGGTGATCCGACGGGACTAAGGATGGCAGAATTTACCCATCAGCCTGCCGTCAGTGGCACACGCCCGTCTTTTGTCAGCAACCAACACTGCCGTCGTTCGAATACGGCAGGGATCAACGGGTTGCCGTAACCGGCCCCGCCGTCAAGATTGACCCGGTTTCCATAATGCTGCGGCTGGTCAAGTGCGGTGTGCCCATGCACAATCAGTTTGCCGTAATCAATGCGGCTTTCCAGAAAACCCTCCCTGATCCACAATAGATCCTCCGGGTCCTGCCATTCCAATGGGCGTTCCATCTTCAGGCCAGCATGCACAAAGATAAGATCGTCGGTTTGATACGTGAGGGGCAGTTTTTCAATAAACTCAAGATGGTGCTTTGGCACGCTTTGCCGGGCAAGTGCGACGAGTTGGGCGGGATCAAAGTCACCTGAGGCAATGCCATAGGAAACCAGCGTTTCCAGGCCACCCCCGCTGGGATGCAGAAAAGACGGACCATTGCCGCCGCCAATATTGTATGATTGTAACGTCGCTTCGCCGCCCATCCGGCGGTTTAACCAACTCAATCCCGAACTGATGCGGGGATCATGCTCTGCTCCATCGCGGACGAAGCGGGTGAACATGCGGTCGTGGTTTCCCATAATGAATGTCCAATTGCGTCCCGCCTCTTGGCCCGCAATCAACGTTTCTATCACAGCCCGACTGTCAGGGCCACGATCAACATAATCTCCCAGAAAAACGATTTCGGCGTCCGGCCCACCATCGGCGTGGATCAGGTCAAGCGCCTGATCCAGCATGGCCTTTTGGCCATGAATGCCACCGATGGCGTAGATTTTCTTGGTCATTCACACATTGAACGTCAGTGGTTTGACCTGCTGGAAAAGCCCTGTCGCTTCCAATGCTTTTATTGCGGAGCCAGGCACGGGTTCGTCCACGTAAAGCAGCGCAATCGCTTCGCCATGTGCTGCAGAGCGGCCCAGGGTAAAGTTCGCGATATTCACGTCATTTTGACCCATTGTTGTTCCCAATTCACCGATGATGCCAGGACGGTCCTCATTTGTTGTGTAAAGCATGTGTTCGCCGATTTCGGCATCGATATTGATGCCCTTAATCTGGATGAAGCGCGGCTTGCCATCGCTAAAGACCGTGCCTGCAACCGATCTTTCGCGCTTGTCGGTGACTACAGTGACCTTGACATAGCCTTCAAACGCACCCGATTGATCCTGTTTCGTGGTTGAGACCTTGATGCCGCGTTCCTTCGCGATCACGGGCGCGCTGACCATGTTCGTATCTGGATTTGCCTTGGTCATGATGCCAGCAATTGTAGCAGCGGTCAGCGCCTTCAGGTTCAGATCACTGGCCTCACCATCATACAGGATGTTGATGGCCTTGATCGGCTCATCCGTCATCTGACCGATGAAGTTGCCCAAATGTCCTGTCAGCTTGATCCACGGTCCCATGACCTTTGCTTCTTCTGCAGTAACAGACGGCATGTTCAGCGCGTTTTGCACCGCACCCGACAGTAGATAATCCGACATCTGTTCCGCAACCTGCAGGGCCACGTTCTCCTGCGCTTCAGTTGTTGCCGCCCCAAGGTGAGGCGTTACAACCACATTAGGCAGGTTGAAGAGCGGGCTTTCCGTAGCGGGTTCGACGGCAAACACGTCAAATGCAGCCCCTGCGACATGGCCGGATTTCAGCGCTGCGGCAAGGGCTGCCTCATCCACCAGACCGCCGCGGGCACAGTTTACGATCCGCACGCCTTTTTTCAGCTTGGCGATGTTTTCAGCCGACAGGATGTTCTTGGTCTGCTCGGTCAAAGGCACATGCATGGTGATGAAATCTGAGCGGGCCAAAAGCTCATCCAGTTCCAGTTTTTCGACGCCAATCTCAACTGCGCGTTCCTCGGACAGGAAGGGGTCATATGCCACGACCTTCATTTTCAGCCCCTGTGCACGGTCGATCACAATCGACCCGATATTGCCTGCGCCGATCACACCGAGCGTCTTGCCTGTCAGTTCGACACCCATAAAGCGCGACTTTTCCCACTTGCCAGCATGGGTTGAGACGTTGGCCTCTGGGATTTGCCGTGCGACGGCCATCATCATCGAAATCGCGTGTTCTGCCGTGGTGATAGAGTTGCCGAAGGGCGTGTTCATCACGATGATCCCCTTCTTGGATGCGGCGGGAATATCCACATTGTCTACGCCAATACCGGCACGACCAATGACCTTAAGGCTGCCGGCGGCAGCGATGATTTTTTCGGTTGCTTTGGTGGCAGATCGGATGGCCAGGCCATCATATTGTCCGATGATTTCCAGCAGTTTTTCTTTGTCCTTGCCAAGGTCCGGTTGGAAATCCACGTCGATGCCGCGATCCTTGAAGATCTGCACGGCCGCAGGTGAAAGTTTGTCAGAGATGAGTACTTTAGGAGCCATTTCGGTTATGTCCTTATTTGCTGACCCCGTGCGAACAAATTTCTGGAAACTTGTTCTGAGGGGCAGAATTTTATGTAAAATTCGGGCTAGAGCGCGGCAATTTCAGCTTCGAATGCCCATGCCAGCCATGGCAGCATGGCCTCGATATCCGAGGTCTCGACCGTCGCACCACACCAGATGCGCAAGCCTGCAGGTGCGTCGCGATATGCGCCGATATCGAGCGCGATCCCTTCGGCCTCCAACCGTTTGGCGACCGCTTTTGCGAACACCGCACCGTCCTTGATCCGGTCATCGGTGAATTTCAGGCAAACGGATGTGTTTGACCGTGTCGCCTTGTCGACCGCCAGATTGTCGATCCACGCGTGATCTGCGCAGAAGTTCCAGATCGCGCGGGCGTTTGCATTGGCCCGATGGATCAGCGCATCTAGCCCGCCGATAGAGCGGCCCCATTTCAGGGCGACCAGATAATCCTCAACTGCCAGCATAGAGGGGGTGTTAATCGTCTCGCCACGGAAGATGCCTTCGATCAGTTTGCCGCCTTTTGTCAGGCGAAAGATCTTGGGCAGCGGCCATGGTGGTGTGTAGCTTTCCAAGCGCTCAACGGCGCGGGGGCTCAGGATCAGCATGCCGTGGGCCGCTTCACCGCCCATGACCTTCTGCCACGAGAATGTCGTCACATCGAGCTTTTCCCACGGTAGGTCCTGCGCAAAGGCGGCGGATGTTGCGTCACACAGCGTCAGACCAGCCCGGTCGCCGGGGATGACGTCGCCCGACACGACACGCACGCCAGAGGTGGTTCCGTTCCACGTAAAGCAGACGTCGTTGTCATAGTTCAGTGCGGCCATATCGACGATCTCGCCATATTCGGCAGTATGCACCGTGGCTTCGATCTTGAGCTGTTTGACCACATCCGTGACCCAGCCCGCGCCAAAGCTTTCCCAAGCCACCATCTCGGCCGGGCGTTCGCCCAAAAGCGACCACATCGCCATTTCGAACGCGCCTGTGTCAGAGGCAGGTACGATCCCGATGCGGTAATCCGCAGGCACGCCCAGCACTTCGCGCGTCAGGTCAATCGCCTCGGCCAGCTTTGCTTTGCCAACGGCAGCACGGTGCGAGCGACCGAGGGCGGCGCCGCTTAAAGCTTCAGGTTTCCAGATGGGGGGTTTGGCGCAGGGGCCAGATGAAAAACGCGAATTGTCCGGCCGCGTAGCCGGTTTGGTCAGTGCCATTGATGGTATCCTCACAGATATGCGCCCTTCGTTGGGGAAGGGTGTCCCGCCGCCGGACATACGGAACCCCAGTAAAAACAGCAACAGGCAAAGGTACTTCCTATGCAGGTAAATGTAGACTTTTGCAGAACGATGCAGGAACGCATGTTTCCTATTGGCACAAATCTGACACAACAGGATCGCGCTTTGTTCCGCCATGGGTGATCAGGGAATCAGGCAGCTCACTGCGTCGGAAACGGCGATGTCGGGGCATAAGGCAAAGAAAAGCCGTTGAGAGAGCTGGCACTCACCTCAACGGCCAATTCGAAAAGTCTTCTTCTAACGCAACATACTCATGCCGCTCATTTCTGGCAAGGCAGGTGATGTCATGAGCGCAACTTTATCGCATTGCGGCTTGCCGGTTGGAATCAAGCGATCCCGGTTTATCGGTTTGATAAGACCTGCACTAAAAGCACGTGGGCTGAAGACTTCCGCCATCCGATACCTCGCCGAGGCATTTGATAAATGGACGAGGGACCAAGACTACGCGCCAGGCCGTATTTGCGGCTTCTGGCATCAGGTGAGCGGGCTGGCAGAGGAGCTGACATGCACGGAACGAACCGTTCATTCGATTGAACGTGATCTGGAAGATGCGCAATTGGTCTCAAGGCACCCGAAAGCAAATGGCAGGCGTGACGGCTTGCGCGATGGTGAGGGGGAGAAAACCCTTCGCAAAGTGTTTGGTATCAACTTGGCCCCGATCATCGAACAAGCCGCAGAACTGGTGGCGGAGGCTGAGGCTATTCGCCTGCACAAAGATGCAATCGAGTCATGCCGCAGTGAAATCCGTGAGATTAACCGGCAGATCCGGCATTTGGACTGCCCTGATGTCCTTAGTGAAGCTCAAAGCATTTTGCCGGAAGGTCGGACTGCCGTGGTCAAAGATCTGGCTGCGTTGGAGCGAATCCGAGACGCGCTAGCTGCTCTGGCAAAGGCATTCGAAACCGATCCTCGTTCGGAAAAATCTTCCGACAGCAGAGAAGATTTTGACGTACCTATAGTACAAACTAAACAAACCAAATTTCTGTATCGACCTGACGAAGTGGCGGAACGCATCACTGCAGACCAAGCGATGTCGCTGGCGTCCCAACAGTTCCGAGAATGTCTGGAAATGTATGGCGACTATTCTTGGCGTGGAGTGATCAATGCCGCGTATGAGATTGCCAAATCGATAGGCATTGATGATCGAACTTGGCAGATAGCCTGTGACAACCGCGCTCTGGGGCCGCAACGTACTGCGCTTTGCATCATCTTGATCCATCGAAACATGAGCCTGCCAGTCTTCCATAAATATTACGCCCGACAACCAGTCGCGTGTCTTGGGGGGATGATCAAACAGGCTAAAAACGGCTCGCTGAACCTCCCAAGGTTCCTGGCGGCCATACAGCGGCAAACCAAGCGATTTGAAAGAGAAAACTAGAGGGGAGGCCTGCTTCATGGAAGGTGACTTTGAGAGCTTGTTCGAGCTAGCTGCCGAAGACCGCAGCGTTTCGATGCTGGAAAGCATCTTTGGTGGTATCATTACACTCATGGAAACGGGCACGGCTGGTGGCGCTGGTGAAAACTGGTTGAACACCGCAGTTCAGTTCTTCAACCTTGGATGCCTTTTGATCATGCTAGGCATAACCCTGTACACTATTTTGATCGTGATTTTCGACACGGCCAAAGATGGCACCGCTTTTGGCCAACAGACCAGTACCAGTTACACTGCAATGAGGGTGCTGCTTGGCGCTATCGCATTTGTTCCAGTATCAGCAGGTTATTCCATGGCCCAGGTGGTATTATTGTGGCTCGTCGTGCAAGGCACTGCGATGGCAGATGCAGCTTGGAACCGGATCGCGGTCAATGAACTGGATGGAAACACATTCATCGCACCTGGACGCATTGAAGCTGGCACTGACGACTTGATCGTGCGGCAGGAATTTGCACGCGCATTCGATGCTCTGGTTGTCGGCAACATGTGCGCTCAGACCTTGAACCAGATCGCTGCCACTCTGGCTCCTGTCGAAGGCGATGAGACGCCAATCGCCCCGATGCGCCTGGTTACGCCTGATCTAATCGTCAATGAAGCGTTGTTCAGTAACACGATAACCGCGATCCGAGAGATTTACTTTGCAGACACCCAAAATGTTTTGCGAAATTCTCGTGCTTTGTGCGGTGGCGTGAGTTTCGAAGCACCTTGGTCATTTACCGATGAAGACCCGGATGGAGACGCGATCAACACAGATTTCTTCCGTTTGGCGATGACAAATGCGGCACAGGCGCGGATGGCGAGTTACACGGACACCATCACCGCGTTGAATGGCGAAGCCGCTGCTCTCGCAAGCCAGATCCGCAATGGAACGGTTGATGCCGTCCAGATACAGACACAGGCGCTCGCCGCAGTTGATGCCGCGAGGATCAATTTCGTGAGTGGCGCTATCGCGGCAAACGCAGAAAATGTGACTGACGAGGCGATTGCCGAGCTTGGCGATAGATTGCTCGACAAGGTTTCCGTGGATGGATGGGTGATGGCCGCAGCGTGGCAGCGCGGCATTTCTAGAGCCGTCGCGGACCAAAGAAACAGCTTTTCGGATTTCAACCTTGATGTGACGAGAGAAGCAAATGTCGAACGTTTTTTGAACCCAAGGGGCTGGAATGGTGGCGTCTTCAGTTCGCGCAGCTCAACGGTAGACGCCCTTTTGAGCGATTTGGATATCAGCATGGAAGCATGGAACACCGTTGCACCTCAGGTCGCCGCTGCGACACGAGGTCGATCTGGAAGTTCGCCGACATCGCTGAGCAGCGGAGGCGGTGAGGAAATGTCAGGCGCATTAGGCCGTTTGGCAGAACTGATGATCGACGCATTTTCGCCGCGTGATGGAGAGGGCTACAGCGATCCGATGGTGGATATCACCGAGTACGGCTTTGGTTTGATGAAAGTCGGCGGTCTGATGGTGGGTTCAGGCGTTGTGGCCGATGTCGTGGGTGGCATCGCATCCTTTACACCAGCCCGCGCTGCCGCCCCCATCCTCGATGGTTTGGCGGATCATGTTCTTTACCCTGTTGGGTGGACCTTGCTGATGGCGGGCTTCTTTGTTGCCTCGATCTTACCCATGATCCCAATCGTCTACTTCTTAGCAGCCGTTGCATCATGGCTGATCTTGGTGCTGGAAAGCGTTTTTGCTATCCCACTTGCGGTTCTCAGCCTATTTACACCGTCACGAGACGGTACGTTGATCGGTAGCTGGAACAAAATTTTGCTCACGATCTTCGGGGTATTCTTGCGCCCTCTTTTTACGATCATTGGCCTCTTCGCGGGAATGCTCTTGGTCGCGATAGTCCTCGACTTTTCATACGATTTGTTCAGGTCGATGGTGGTGATGGTGGCCCCAACGCCGTCTATACTGAACATTTTCACGATGCTGGGTGTCGTCTTGGTATCGGTTGTGGTGTCCTTCTACATCGTTCTTTTGGGGTCGCAGATGATTACACAGATCGGCGATGGAGCAATGAACTGGCTCGGGATCGGTCTTAGCGCTGCTGGCAATAGCATGAGTATCGGCCAACAAGTCCAGGCGCGAACAGGTGTCGAAGGCGGCGCTCTACCCAATCGCTTAGGCTTGCAGGGCGGTGCCGCTCGGATGCTGCCCGGTGGCAGTGGGGGTGGCTCACGTCCTCCTGGCCCCCAAGGTGGCCCTAGTGGCAGCGGATCGCCTATGCAGCCGAAAGGAGGCGGCGGCGGTGGAAGCACTGCACCAACTGCGACGCGAGCAGCGCTACTTCAAGGCGATGTCGGTGGTGCAAGGGCGTCAGCTGCATCAGGCGCGGTAGGAACTTCCCGTCAAGGGGCAAGTCGTGGTTTAATCAGAGATGCGGCCTTCAAGGCTGGTCGTCAAGTAACCAAGAAAGGCAGAGAATGATGGGACTTTTCGATAAAATCGGCTCCGCCATCCTTGGTACAAAAGAGCAACGGCTGATCGCTAACATCTTGGCCAAACGCTATCAATTTTCTGGGCCTAATGACGATTGGACTGCTGGACGCGAGCATTACGCTACACTGTTGCAGAATGAAGGCTTCGCGCCTGCTGAACTAGCAGGGCAGATCGAGGCAGCGCTTCAAGTCAGCTATGATGTTCAGTTTCAGTGCGGCGTTCACGCGCCAGGGCTTCGGGAGCAGCATCACAAGCCTAAGCCAGTTTTGAAGCCAGGTGATCGTGATTTCATACGCCAAGAGGCGTTACGCACGTTTCAGAGCACAGGCGTTTTTGGCCTACCTAGCTATGGTGGTCACATCCTGACAGCAGAGGAGCGCAAGGTATATGGACTTCCATAGTAAAGCAGCGCAGATCGTCCTCACGGCTCGCGTTTGGGCACATAAACTGGATGGTGCACAAGTCTTCGATCAACGTAAGATCATTCGATGGACTGTCGCAGCGGTTTTTTGCTTCACATGCGTGATAATGTGGGCGGACGAGAACAGTTCGTTTGTGGCAAACCCTGTGGACTATGGAAGCAAGTTTCAGGAGCAATTTGTCGTCCTGCTGTTCTCGGCGGCGGTGACCATCGTTGGCACCGCAGTGGTGTATTACGGCACGTTTGCAATCATTGTCCTGACTTCAATGGGGCCAGTGACCTGTCGAAATATGGTACTCGAAAAGTTCGCTCAAGCGGGAAACTGGGCAGCAGCTCTTGAGCTGGCACACAGGTTCGCCGTTGACCCCGTTCAGCGGAACTATTGGGAAAATAAAGCACGACAATTGGGCTATAATGACCGACGCTGAGTGGATAGCTGCTGTTCTTGCCTCAGCTGCTGCCGGTCCAACCAAAAGCGACCTGAAGGATGCTCCCCTTCTCGATCAGTGGAGCAACGTATCATACCCAGGCGAAGATGTGATGCGTTTGTTCGGCGTCGTCAAAAACCATCCGACCATAGACGACAAGACACTAACAACGTCACCACTCTTCGCGGTCGATCCAGAAGCCGGTTGGGCGCGTACCAGATCACGCTGGTATCGACTATCTCCGAATTTCGTTCCTGCGAACGAAGCCGATAGAGACGCAGAATTAGCAGCGTTGGTAGCAGGCTTAGATGTCCTTCGTGCAGGGATACACCGCAGTCTACGTCAGCATCAAAACACCGAAAACCAGACATCAAAACCTGACTGACATCGCCAGCCATAAGGCAGGGGAAGAAAGGTTTTGAGCCGCCAGCGGCGGCTTGGCAAGTGTCGTAGATACGCGCAGGCCGTAAGCCGGAGGAGTCCCGCAGGGCATGCCTTTTTTGGGGTCGCGCAGCGGGGGCCCAAAAAAAGTATCGCATGTTATCATTTTAATGATAAAATTACGCCATGTCCTTTCAAAGCCCCGTTTCTGGTATTGCCGGTGCCGTTCGAATCCAGCGCCTCAGTGGTATGGCACTGGCTGCTGCTGAAGCTCATGGCAAACGTCTTGATGCGAGGGGCAAAGCCCGTGCGATTTACGACGCCGCACCTGTTTCAACAACCGGCCTTCATCTGCAAGATTTGTATGAGCGCCACATTGAAGGAGCCAAGGTTCAGCGCTCAAATACAAAGGCCCTGCACGTCCTGCTTCAGTTTCCAAAGGAACTGATGGACGGTGAAGATGCAGACGAGATGATGCATCACGCACATGCCTTTGTTGAAACTGTGTTTGGCGACGACGCAATCTTTGCAGACCGGATAGACCGCGACGAGAAAAGCCGCCACGTGGTCGATCTCTTCGTAGCTCCCGGATATCGGAAAATTACGAAGCGTCGGTCCCAACCAGCGATCAGTACATCCAAACATTTGAAAGAACTTGCCACAAAGCGCGGTAAGTCGCCGACATTACGTGGGCAGGGTCAGGCGTTGCAGGATGCGTGGTTTGAGTATTTGCGCGACGAAGTTGGTCTCGATGTCAAACGTGGAGCTGAGAAAAAGCTGCCAGGGAGCGACTGGAAGTCTGCGGAAGAATTGGAGTTAGAGAGGCTTCGGCGTGAGCAAGCTGCTGCTAGTCGTGAGCTTGACGCGGTAAACAAGGCGCTGGCTCAAAAAAAAACGAAGATCGAGCTGCTGAAGAAGAGATTGCGAGCCTCCAGAGCCTCATAGAGACTGCTGAGGCGCAGAGAGCGGCCCAGACCGCCGAGGATCTGCCTTTAGACCTGCAGGGTGCCTATGAGGTCCTTATTGAGCCCTTGGCCCCATCTGTGGCTACTAAAGAGCGTGAGAATTCTACACTGGCTCTGATCATTAGGTCTAACATGGATCGATACGGCACGAAGGTCCGAGATATCTTGGTATCTGAGGATACGTTTGATCACAGTGACTTGGACTGGAACGACCTTGATGATCCGCGTCAGGTTGCTGCCATCTTCAACTCGAATGCTAAGGTAGCCACCGCTGCATTTAGTGCTGTGCAAGACGAAATGCCTTTCGGTCTCAAATTTGATGAACTGAAAGAGGTTGGTGGAATCTTGGCTAGTGAATATCAAGGTTCCCGGTGGGCCCGTTGGAAGGACAAAATTTACGAAATTGCGGATCGTTTTGGTGCTGCGGTCGCCAGAACAATTTCTGATGCCTTGGTGCAGACTGCAAAAATACTAAGGGTTGAAGAGTTTGACGGACTAAAATCAACAGTAGTAGAGCCAAACATTGCTGCACGGGCAAACAAGGTGAAAACGGCTGAGAGGCCAGAACAGCCAGGGATTGAGTTCAGGCCTTCGTTTCCGTCAAAGAGTTGACCCATGTGCGCCTATGCTGCCGCTTTAAGGCGTGGGCAGGTAGAATCTACGCCAGATTGGTGACCCCGTATTAGGCGCTTGGTATTGCCTTTGATGCTATTTATGGGTCACTCTGACTTTATTGGGCCGTCAAATGCTGTGGCCTAGGGAGACGCAAATGATGATCATCAGCGCGCCGCTATGCCGTGAATAGGCTGGCGCTAAACAGCTATGGCGGACCAGCACGTTCAGCCATTTCTCCTCGTAGAGAGTTAGGCGCATATGAAGCATTATTCATGCAACAAGGCGCTACTTTCAAGACGTTGGCGGAGAAGTTTGCTGCCGACAAAACGGCTTTGCCTTCGGATTTTGTGTCGCCTACGGAGGCCGATGAGGCGGCGACTTCGGTGATAGAAAAACTGCACAAATCTGGTGTCTATCAGTTTGGTGTGCGCATCAACAAAGCTGGTGACTATCCGGCAAAATTACGCGATGCAAAGCATCCCGTGGAGCTTTTGTACTATCAGGGGACGTGGGAGTTAAGCGAAATGCGGGGCCTCGCGGTGGTGGGAAGCAGGAAGCCATCAGGTGAAGGGGCTAAGCGGGCTGGACGGCTTGCAAGGGAGCTCGTAGCTCGTGGTTTCTCAGTTGTGTCCGGGCTAGCGGCGGGGATTGATAAAGCTGCGCATACAGCCGCCCTAGAGGCTGGAGGCCGTACTATTGCTGTCATAGGCACGCCTTTGGGGGAGAACTACCCGAAAGAAAATGTTGATTTGCAAGCTCATATCGCCAAAGAGCATTTGCTTGTTTCGCAGGTGCCAGTCTTGCGATACGCGGTCCAGCCTTTCCAGCATAAGCGGTACTATTTCCCCGAACGCAATGCCACGATGAGTGCGCTGACTGAGGGCACTATCATCGTCGAAGCTGGGGAGACGTCTGGAACGCTAACTCAGGCCCGTGCAGCGCTCTATCAAGGCCGTAAACTATTCATCTTGGAGAGTTGTTTCAACAATCCTGCGATCACGTGGCCTGCCCGCTTTGAGAAGGAAGGGGCGATCCGAGTCCGAGACCCTGAAGACATCTGGCAGGCTCTGCGACCAGAATGAGTTTCACAGAAGTTGACGATTTAATCAGGGTTGATCACAATGCACTCGAAGCGGGGGATAACTGCTTGTTCCTCCGGGAGTACAAGGCAAACGCGGGGTATGAAGGCGAAACAAATAGCCTGATCTGGAACCTCAAAAAGAAGCCTAGCGAGCGCACCACAAAAGGTGGTTGGCATCACAAGGGCCGCGCCATAAACCAAGTTTCACGTGAATTAGCCGGGGCATTAAACCCCGAATGGTTGGATCACGCAACGCTTGTTCCCATTCCTGGTTCCAAAGCTGTCGACCATCCTGATTATGACGACCGCATGGAGCAAATCTGCCGGGGCATAAGGCCAAATCTCGACGTTCGCGGTCTCGTCAAGCAAACGTCATCCACTGAAGCGTCACATGCAGCGGGCGATGGCAACCGCGCATCTGTTGAAGAATTGTTGGCCAATTATCAGTTGGATGAAACACTCACCGATCCGGCCCCATCGGGCATCGGCATCTTCGATGACGTTTTAACTGTTGGACGGCATTTTCGTGCGATGCATACCATTCTGTCACAGAGGTTTCCTGGTGTTCCGATCACAGGAATTTTTATTGCCCGGACAATTCACCCAAATCCATTTGAAGACATAGACCTACCTGACTGGACCTGATGCAGGGTAAACCGGAAACAAGTTTAAGATGACGCCGCAAGGCGATTTTCATGAGGCAGATTGACCATGGCAGAAGCGCACTACAGAGTTCAGGTCGAACGTGATCATCTCAAGAAACTTGCAACGGCCAAACCAATTCAGGCGCTTTCCGAGCTGATCTGGAATGCCCTGGATGCTGATGCCACTCGCGTTGATGTAGAGATCGAGAGCGACGATATTGCGATGAAATCTGTCACGGTGAAAGATAACGGGCACGGTATTGCGCACGGTGAGGTTGAGGCACTATTCGGGCAGCTCGGCGGCTCATGGAAGCGCGGCGGCAGAACTTCAAAAGGAAAAGGCCGCATACTTCATGGGAAGGAGGGCAAAGGTCGCCTGCAAGCCCTAGCACTTGGGCGATCCGCTGTTTGGACCGTTCGCTATCGTGATGGAAAGAAACTGCTTGGTTATCGCATTTCACTATTGAAAGACGATCTTGTTGACGTGCGTGTCACCAACCCCGAAGAGGTGGAGGCTGCTCTCGGCCCCGGCGTCGAAGTGAAAGTTTCAGAATTGGACCGAACCTATCGGTCACTGGAGCCAACAAAATCCGTGCAATCACTGTCGGAAGTGTTTGCACTTTATTTAACTGATTATAGTGATGTGTCAGTTTTCGTTGAGACCGAGAAATTGGACCCCAGCAAGGCCATTGTCGAAAGGACGAGTTTCGAGCTGGAACCAATTGTTATAGCCGAGGGGGAGACAGTTACTAAATACCCTGCGGCAGTTGACTTGATCGAATGGAAATCGGCCTCGGATCGTTGGTTCTTCTTATGCGGTTCGCATGGCTTTCCATTCGTTCGGATGCAGCCAGGATTTAATACGCCTGGCTACAAGTTCTCGGCCTACCTGAAATCTACGTACATCGACGCGTTGCAGGAACGCGGTGATTTGGCATTGCCAGAAATGAACGAGGCGCTTGAAGACGCCCGCGATGCAGCGGCGGAACTCATAAAAGCTCATTTCAGTTCGAAAGATGTCGAAGTTGCAAAGACAGAGATCGACCAATGGAAGGAAGAGGAGATATACCCTTTCAGGGCCGAACCTCGCACATCTGTAGAAGAGGCGGAGCGGAAGGTCTTTGATATTGTTGCGTTAAATGTCAACAAGCATCTTCCCGATTTTAAAGTGCAAAGTTCGAAGAGCCGAGCCTTCCAGATGCGCATGCTGCGTCAAGCGATTGAACGCGGCCCCGATGAGTTACAGCACATCTTAACGGAAGTTTTGGATCTCCCCGAGCGCACTCAGCGTGAGATGTCAAAGTTGCTTGAAGAAGCAGATTTGGCGAATGTTATCAGTGCATCTCGGCTCGTGGCTGATCGCCTGAAGTTCGTTAATGGTTTGGAGGCCCTGCTCTTTGACAAGGACAGTAAGAAATTGTTGAAGGAGCGTAGCCAGCTTCACCGGATGATCGCCGAGAATAACACTTGGATATTTGGGGAGGAGTTCAACCTAACGGTCGATGATCAGTCGCTGACTGAGGTTCTCCGCAAACATCAAAAGAAAATCGGTAAAACCACAGTGATCGACCGGCCTGTTAAGCGGATAGATGGCAAAACAGGAATTGTTGATCTGATGCTCTCGCGTGCCGTTCCACAAAGTCGGGCGGACGAGAAGGAGCATTTGGTCGTAGAACTGAAAAGGCCCAAGTGCACTATCGGATCGGATGAGATCAGTCAGGTCGAAAAATATGCGTTTACTATCGCTGATGATGAACGGTTTCGGCATGTTAAGACCCGCTGGAGCTTTTGGGTTATCTCGAATGAACTGGATGGTTACGCCAAAACAAAGACTCGGCAAAAAGATAGCCCGCCCGGACGGATATTTTTATCGGAAGACGGCAATGTCGAGGTTTGGGTAAAAAGCTGGGCGGAAGTTCTGACGGCCTGCAAGGCGAGGCTGCACTTTGTACAAGAGAAACTGCAAGCGAATGTCGATAAAGAGGCTTCGTTGAAGTATCTCAAAAAAACATACGATAAGTACCTTGTGGGTGTTGCCGAGGAGCACGATGACGAGGCCGAGCCTACTACGGCCGAAAGTTAGAATGGTTTTTTCGCCGCAGTAAAAGTTATCGGAGGGCGTCAATGAGCGCTTGTGCAAGCAGCATTGGGCAGATCAAATCCGTCCTGGTCCAAGCCTACCAGTAGAATGCTGCCTAGGACTGATCAAAACATCAGCCATGATCCAAATACTCCATCGATACGGTATTCATCGTCCGGCAATATAAATCCGATAGGCGTTTCAGGGATGCCGTCTCTGTTTGAAACGGTCAATGCTTGGGTCTGCCACTCTCCGCCCGCCACTCTACTCGTAAACAAAACCGAAGCATTAGAGATCAGCGTTGTGCTCAGAAAGAGCCCAGTTCCGTTCTCATACTTCCGTTCGCACAAAGTGTATTGTTGACCCTCCGTAAGGCGGCCCTCTGCAAATTCCTCCTTCACGCCGACGACGCCAGCGGTGGATATATCAGTTCCATTAACCTCTGAAACACCGTAAATGAAACTTGGTGATGTCTCGTCCAAATGCACGAGGAAGTCGCGAATGTCAGGCGCTTGTCCGACTGCGCTCACTTTCCCAACACGGATTATTGCCTCCTTGCGGTTCCCATCCGTAGATTCGATGCGGACTGTGTTCGGTCTTCCATCATTAAATATGACTTGGACCGCCACATTGGCTCGAGTTTGTGAAATTGACAGCATTCTCAATACCCTTGTTCTAAATTCTGATCACCGCCTTAAACGTAGGCCGTATCTTCATCCTTCCAAATTTAGTCCCAGATTACGCAGCCTATCGGTGCTTCGGAAAGTGATTGATAGCGTACAATCTATTAAGGTTGCTAGCTAGCTTCCTAGCTATCATCTAGCTAGCGAATGTTGAAGATTTCGAGGGCACTTCCGACCCTACGTGTCAGTCTTAGTCTCAAAGTCTTGCTCCACGATGTCCTGCCATGCTTGCATATCCAGTACGTACCCGCCTGGATCGTCATGATAGTCCTCAAAGAAGGGGGGTGCAGGTAAATCTTCAGGAAAGTACCGATAACGGGTAAACTTAAAAATCGCAGCGTCGATGACGTCCGGATGCATACGTGGCCATTCGTCCCAGTCAGTTGTCACTACATAACTGGCAATCTTAGCGCGTGTCTCGGCAGCCATGTCAGGGTAATTTTCCCGGAGTTTCTTCGATATGAGCTGTGCATCGATCATTGCGGCGAGTACGACGCTAGCATCCTGACGGATTCGGCGTCCCACGAGTAGATGATGGAGATCGACATTGGTCTTGGTCGCCAGGTTAATAAGTGCATCGGAGGGGACCGCTCGTGTACCTTTTTCATATGCATAGTACGTACGGGTTGTGACCCCCATAAATTCAGCCATTTGCTGCTTCTTAAATTTTCGATTCAAACGAAACTCGCGCAAATTGTTGTGCATGGGCGACTGAGGTATGTTTGCCAAGTCTGATTGTTGGGCTTCGAAGTCAGCATCGCGTTCGTGGTCAAATTTTGCCTGCTCAGTGCCCGATCTTTTTTCGAATTTGAAGTCGCTCATAAGACAAAATCCAATTTTACGGAACGTATGTTCCGATAAATAGCTGAAAATGCCGCTTTAAACAAGAACGTATCGACTTAAAGCTAGAAAGCTGCAACTCTTTGCAAGAAATTGCTTAGGAGGCAAAGTAGTGATGCCAGATTTGCTCGATCAAGGCCAAACGCCCGAAGCGTGGAGCGAAAAATTGAAAAGGCATGGCGTCCACGTCTCGCCTCGCTTGATCCGCTCGAAAGCCCACAAAACAGGCCAATTCTACAAAATTGGTAGGCTAATGCTCCTAACACCTCTTCAGCTTGAAACCTTGATTAAAACATCAGCTGGCCGCGAAGGAAGTATCGATGGCTGACATCCTACCGAAACACACAACACCGAGAGAGCTTGCGGCGCGGCTTGGCGCTTCACCCCGGTTTGTAAGCGACACTGTCCGCAGCCTCGGTTGTTTTTGCAAAATTGGACAGAAAGTCATTATGTTAGACCATCACGTGGTCGCGTTCATGGAGGCGATGGAATGCCGCTCAAGGTCTTCAAACGGAACAAGCTCTACAGTTACCGGGGCACAGTTGCCGGTAGGCGATTACGAGGCCCTACGGGCACAGCGGACAAAAGGATCGCGGAGAGGATCGCAGCCGAGGTCGAAACCAAAGCATGGCAAAGTCATCTTGATGGGCCGGGCGCAACGCTAACGTTCGCTCAGGCCGCCATCGCGTACAGGCAAGCTGGGCGCGATGACAGATTTCTAGATCCTATAGAGGATCATTGGAAAGACACGTTAGTCCCCCAAATTACCGGTGAAGCGATCCGCCAAATGGCAAGGAAGCTGTATCCAAAGGCTTCTAATGCCACCCTCAATCGTCAGGGGATTGTGCCTACTCAAGCAATCATCAACTACGCTTCTGAGTTGGAATGGTGCTCGCCAATCAAGGTGAAGCGTTTCAAGGTTAGTGCAAAGCGCAAAACCCCAGTCACGCGGGCGTGGGTAGAGGCGTTCGCTATTCAGGCAACCGAAGACCACCTCCACCATCTCGCCGCACTATGTTTGTTTATGTTTGGTACGGGCGCTCGTCGTGGTGAAGCATGTGCCTTGCGATGGCGCGACGTCGAATTGTTCAAGAAGACGGCAATCATCAATCAAACGAAGATCGAGGACCAGCGCATCGCCCATCTTTCGCAGCCGGTCATTGCGGCACTTGCGAACATACCTTCAAATCGCAACCCGGATGATTTGGTCTTTGGCTACGCGTCAGGCGAGAGCGTCGGTCAGGTTTGGAGGAACGTCATTGTGCGAGCGGGCATTGATAAACTAACACCACACTGCTGCCGCCATGGCTTTGCGACCTCGATGCTCCAAGCGGGCGTAGACCCAAAGACTGTAGCGGTTCGTGGAGGCTGGAAAGACGTTGCAACGGTGATGAAATACTACGCCCATGCGATGGATGATCCGACCGTCACTGATTTGCTTTTTGGCACAAATCTGACACAAGGTGAAATCAAGAGTATCGTAAGTAACTGAATTATATAGGGAAAGAAACGATGAGCATGACCCTTCGTTGGGGAAGGGTGTCCCACCTGCCGCAATATGGAAATCTCACCCGGACAGCAACAGGCAAAGAACGCCTTGCTGCAGCAATTGCGAACATTTGCACATCATTAGCGCGGCCTGCGTTTCCTATAGGCACGCAATACGTCAACGAAACACTGGTTCACATCTAAACCCGGTCTGCCCGCCGCGACGGGATACGGGCGTTGGTGACCTAAACAAGATGAAAGCACGCGTAGCCGATGGATGTGATCAGGCGCGAAGGCTTCGATACGTGATGGGATCACGCAATCTGAATGCATCCCACACTAGAATGGCTGTATTGCAGGCAAACGCATTTCATTGTCACGCCAGCGCGAGAGGATGGCCACGAGGCTAACAGCGGCAAGTAGTGCAATAAACGGTGATGCCGGCATGTGGTAGCGGTCATCGGCCACGATCATCGCATGGACGGCTGTAAAATAAGCCCAGCCCCCAAAAACGGGGTGGAAAACGCCCGCCAACTTGTCGCGCATCAAAAGCAATACAACGCCGCCGAGTGCCGCAATGAGCAGTATGTACCAGTAAGCTGATGCGATGGCTTTTGCGGCCGTAACCCCGACTTGGCCCGCCCTTGTTTCGATACCTTCAAGGTTCCATGCGACGCCAATGGTTTCGCGGCTGTGTAGTCTTATTGTTCGCGATATCACATCGCGCGCAAAACGCCCGAGGTCTTCCTGAATGTATGTTCTTGCCAGTTCCTTCAGATAGGCATCTCTTTGTGCCTCGTCCATGCTTCTTGCTTCATCCGGAAGGGGCATATAGCCGCCTGTACTGTCGGGGTTATTGCCCATCCATAGATTTGCGCCGAAGTTCGACGATACCAGAAATGGTTCTCCAAGAACGGCTTCGTTCCGAGCGGTCCATGGGGCCACAACAGCCAAGATAATGCCGATGACGCAGGCGGCACGTAGCGCAGTCCGAAAACTAGCAGCGAGTCCTTGAGAAAATGATGCGATCACCAGCGCAACGGGGAAAAGCAAGATCACCGGACGTATGTAACATGCCGCACCCCACACCAAACCGGCCAGGATCAGGTTGATCCACCAGCGCCCCGGCCTGGCCCAAAGCCACAAGCCCAGCAAGGTCAGTGCTATAAAGTAAAGTTCGCTCGATAGCACGGTTGTGAAGATAATCAGGTTGGGCCAGAGCGCCGTGATTGCCAGTGCGGCAAGTGCGACGCGATTGTCAAAGTACAGTTTGCCGACACGAAAAATCATCAGCAGGATCAGCAGACTTGCAGCGAGGTTGGTCAGTACGATGCCGATTGTGCTTCCAGCGCCAAAAAGAAAATATGTCGCGGCAACGATTGCGGATGTTCCGACCGCCCAGTAGGCCGATGGTGTTTCAGGGTCCCAACCGTAGACGCCGTGCTCTACAAGGTTTCGCGCAAATGCGTTATAGGCGGCGCCGTCAGAAACCGGGTTTACCGGCATGATGAGCGCCCACAGCAAACGCAGCGCCATACCAACTATAATGAGCCAAAGCGCTGCGCGATTGATTGCGTGTTCCGACATTAGGTAACCTATCCAAACAGTTCGGCGGATGTGAGGATCAGCAGTACCAAAAGCCCCACGGCATAGCTGATCTTGTCTTTGGCGGCGAAGACGATTGGGTCATCATGCATGTAACCCCGATGGGTCAGTACCGCCATCCGGCTTAGCCAGTACAGCAGCACTGGACAGATCAGCCACAACACCTCTGGTCGGGCGTAAAGTTCCGCCACATCAGGGCTATAGAGGTACAAAGCAAAGACCAACACTGCCGCCTGACCGGAACTGATCGCCATAATCTGCATGACGATGACATCATCGGACATGTATGCGCGACCCGGGCTGCTTTGCTTGCCACGCTTGACCTGATCAACCAGTTCAGCCTGCCTTTTGATCGCTGCCAAACCAAAAAACAGGAATACGGAAAAAGCCAGCAACCATGGGGATGGCAACACGTTCGCAGCGGCGCCCCCGGCAATGATGCGCATCGTGTAAAGGCCGGCAAGTGTAATCACGTCGACGATCATCTTGCGTTTCAAAACGAACGAGTAGGCGACGGTGACGGCAAAGTAGAATGCAAGCGCAAGCGTAAAAGCCCAAGGCATGAAAACCAATGAGACCACTGCAGAACCCACGAGTAAGCCAAGGCCAATCGCCAACCCTTTCGCCAGCGGGATTGCGCCTGAAGCAAAGGGTCGTCGAGATTTGCGAGGATGCGCGCGGTCAGAAGGCAGATCAACAAGGTCATTGATCACATAGACGCTGGATGCTGTTAAGCTGAACAATACGAAAGCGCATAACACAAGGCCCAGATGCGACAGGTCTTGGGCCGCAAGGATTGGTAGGAAAACCAGAATATTTTTGGCCCATTGATGGGGGCGCAGTGCTTTGAGGTAAGTGCGCCAAGATGATGTCATGGCATCGTCTGCAGTGGTTGCGTTCAGCGAGACTCCATTTGCCTTTGCAAGCGCCGACAGCTTTGCGTCGGGCCGCACCGCATAGGCATTCTGTGCGGCTTGCCAGACCGGAATGTCGACAGCGCAATCCCCGACATAATCGAAGCCTTGGTCACCAAACTGATCTACAAGAAATGCGGCTTTTTCTTTACCGGATAGGTTGGGACCGGTGCCAGCTTGGGTGCCATGAACCTCGTCAAACAGCCCAAGATGGTCTGCGATTGCCTGCACAACGCGGATATCCGACGCCGATACAAGCGCTGTTCGTTGTCCATTGGCTCGGGCCTCTTTGACCAAAGCAATGACCTGCTCATCAAATACGAGACTGTCAGGCTCTGGAATCATTAGATCTGCAACCTGTGCTTTGAAGCCTGCTTTTCCAAGCTTGAGTTGGCGAATGAGACCAACAAGGCGCAAGGGGTTGGTGATGGCAAGCCGCAGCAATGCTTCGTGAAGCGTGTCTGTACGGCACAGCGTTTCATCCAGGTCAACGACAAAGACGGGCTTGTCAGGACGGGGTGAGGAACCAATAAAAGACGATGACACGACGAAAAGAGCCTTGTTTAAATGACTAACCCCCTTTTAGGCTGGATATTTTGGAAACTAAAGCACAGAGAAGCACTGCAGCAAAATGATCTGATTAGTGTGAAGATATGCGGCTGCGTGGCTATGTTAACAAAGGCAAGTTCTCTTCAATGCATCAACTGAGACGACTACTCGTATCAGCCAAAACCTCGCAAGGCGCCCATCCAGTGGTGAATTCGATATGAAGGCGTTACTTTTGCAACTGACGCGTTATGGCATTGTCGGCATAACCAGTAACTTGACCACATATCTGTTCTTTCTGGGCTTTTATTATGCAGGAATGCCACCCGTTGTTGCGACTGGTGTTGTCTATGTGATGGGTGTGATCATATCGTACACGGTCAACAGGCGGTGGACTTTTCAAAGCACGTCAATACACGCACAAGACTTGCCTAAGTTTGTTGCCGCCTACGGCATCGGATTTGTTGTCTCCCTGATTTTCATGTGGGGATTTCTGCACTTCTTTCCTGCCGAAATCGCCCAGATCATGACTATTTTTGCGTCAGCTGCCGTTATTTTTGTTGTGCTCAAATTGTTGCGTTTCGGACATAGCGCTTAGCGCAGCGTGCCTGAGACTAGCGGCTTCATTAATGAGCTGGCTGTCGTGCTTCGGCACATCAAATCGAGAGCAGCGCAAAATACCTTTCTGAAATTCGCGCCGTAGAACCCAACTGCATGAAAAACTGGCTAACGGGTTGCTTTTGGTGATTCAAAAACCCGCATCCTCGGGCCTGGCGTGTCGCATTGCATAACAGAATTTACTGCTTATCTGTGAAATCGATAGATGAGAGGATACCCTGATGAAATGTCCAATTGATGGTACCACCCTTGTTGTGTCCGAACGTACAGGTGTTGAAATAGACTATTGCCCGCAGTGCCGCGGTGTTTGGTTGGATCGGGGCGAACTTGACAAGATCATTGACCGTTCTGGACGTGATGCCGGCATGGGTCGTGGTGGCTATGAGCACAAGCCTCGTAAGAAACGCGAGAGCTTCCTAAGCGAACTTTTTGACTTTTAGGGGTGGCCACCGCCCGTGGGCGGGTTAGACCCGTGGGCGTATCACCACGAGGTCCGTCATGCAGGTTGTCACACTTATCGCATCTCCTAAAGATCGCAGCTTGGACGCGGCGCTGGTAGATAGCCTACGCAACGCTTGGGGCGGTGGTGACGTTCATTGGTTGGCAGTAGATGAAGCTGCTGAATTCGCCGTTTCTATCACGCCCGACAACCAATGGGACGTGTGGTCTGACTTGCAGAAAGCATGCGTCGATCTTGTGGTGCAACCCGGCGAAAACCGGCGCAAACAGATGCTTTTGGCGGATATGGACAGCACCATGATCCGACAGGAATGCATAGATGAGTTGGCGGCAGAGGTTGGTGTTGGTGCACATGTGGCTGATATCACCGCCCGCGCGATGAACGGTGAGCTGGATTTTGAAGCAGCATTGATCGAACGCGTCGGATTGTTAAAGGGGCTGCCCGAACCAATAATTGAACAGGTTCTGGATGAACGCATCAGTTACATGCCCGGTGGCTATGAACTGGTAAACACCATGAAAGCCCATGGAGCATATACCGCGCTTGTCTCTGGCGGATTTACAGCTTTCACGTCGCGGGTTGCAGCGGCTTTGGGTTTTGATGAAAATCGGGCCAACACACTGATCGTCGCAGATGGCAAACTGACAGGCGAAGTCGGGCGACCCATTCTCGGAAAGCAGGCCAAGGTGGAAGCGTTGACAGACATTACGCAACGGTTGCATCTGACGGAGGCAAGTGTTCTGGCCGTTGGAGATGGGGCGAATGATCTTGGCATGCTGGGCCGTGCCGGGAGCGGCGTTGCATTGCACGCCAAACCTGCTGTCCAGTCAAAATGTGATATTCGCATCAATCACGGTGATCTAACGGCACTGCTGTATTTGCAGGGCTATGACCGAGACGCCTTCATCACCTGATTGAATGTTTACAGGGGGCTGGATGTGCGTCACGCGCTGCTGTCGTTCTGGCAAATAGAAAAAGAAAAAAGGAATGTGGTCCACACGTTGTGACTGTGGCTAAATTACTACATTTGTCAGCTGCTAGCCTGTTTGTGCGGTGTTTTGATAACTTTCACGGGCCATCTTGAAAGCCTTGATTAGCCTTGGATCTGTGCTGCAGATCTGATGCACCTGTTCTAAAAAGGCCTTTTCGTTTTGGCCGTAGAAGGCGTCGGCTGCATCATCGGCAGCAGTTCTCCGGTTTCTCGATACCATTGTGCGATCCTTATAACTGTTCGCTATTATCATCTATGATGTCCGGGGCCCGAATGGGGCAAATATGTGTAATTGTACAAAAATATAGGTCGATACTACTTTTGCGTGCGTTTGTAATTGCAATACGCTCAAATTCTTAACAGATTGTGCAACCATTGACGGATCCACCCCCATGGATGCGTGTTTGTGGTTAATAAAAGCTCCTCGACGGCCACGAGCATCGGTATGGCTGACCCAAGGTTAACTTAATATTAACGATTGTGGCAGGATGTGCCAGCCCTGCGCAGCGGACAGATCGATATTGGTTTGCCAGTTTAAGTTACATCTTGCATCCGCGTCCGATGACGCGCCAAAAGGAATCATGACCAAATCTTATAAGTCAGCGACTCTTGCTGCGCACGCAGCTGGTGCTATCGATGCTCAATCAGGTGGCGTTGTTCCCGCCATTCAGCCTTCGACAACCTTTCTGCGGGATCGCGACTATGTGCCTTTGCGGGACGACAACATCTATGCGCGCGATAATGCGGACAACCTGCGTCAGGCAGAGGCGATCCTATGCAAGCTTGAAGCCGCGACCGACACACTTTTGTTCCCATCAGGTATGGCCGCTATTGCGGCGATTTTCAGAACGCTGCCCAATGGTGCCACGGTCATTATCCAGTCCGGTATCTACTGGGGAACCACGGTCTGGGTACGCGCTTTCTGTGCCCGCCGTGCGATAACGTTGCATGAGGTAGACGCTGATGACCTGGCTGCGGTCTGCGGTGCCAATCAACCTGATTTGGTCTTTGTCGAAACGCCATCCAACCCTTGGCTCAAGACTGTTGATATCGCAAATCTGCGCGGTATCACCACGGCGCTTTTGGTGGTTGATGGCACTGCCGCAACGCCAATTCTAACCCGTGCGCTCGATTTTGGCGCAGACATCGTTATGCATTCGGCCACCAAGGCGATTAATGGCCACTCTGATGTGTTGGCCGGGGTTTTGTCGACGCGGGCGGGACAGTCAGACACCTGGCAGGCGATCTGTGATGATCGCAAGATGGCAGGGGCTATGCTGGGACCGTTCGAGGCGTGGCTTTTGACCCGCGCGATGCGCACTCTGCCATTGCGGGTTGAGCGCATGTCCCAAAACGCCCTGGCGCTGGCACTGTATCTTTTTGATCATCCGCGCGTAACGGATGTTTTCTATCCCGGTCTCCCACACCATCCTGAATATGCGATTGCGAAACAACAGATGACGGGAGGTTTTGGCAGCCTTCTTTCTGTCCTCGTGTCTGGCGGGCGCGAGGAGGCGCTGCAAATTGTAGGTAAACTAAATCTGTTCTTGCGCGCCACATCGTTGGGTGGGGTAGAAAGCCTGGTTGAGCATCGTCATACGATCGAACCACATACGGGCATACCCGAAAACCTGATCAGGGTTTCGGTTGGGATCGAAGATATCGATGATCTGATTGCCGATTGGGAGCAAGCACTTGATGGATAGCACCCTCTAGTCTTCCATTGCACCTCCGGCGTCTTTCCATGCACCAATACCACCGATATTGGTGACATGCTTATAGCCCATTTCCTTCAACGTCTTGCCAGCCAATGCGGCCTGACCACCGGCACCGCAAATCAGGTAGATATCCGCGTCCTTCTGAAGGGTGTCATTGTACAGTGTCGTCGCTGGATCGGCCACAAATTCGATTATGCCGCGTGCGATCCGTTGTGCCCCGGCAATGGTACCGGTTTTTGCGATCGCCGCACTGTCGCGGACATCGACAAACACACCGCCGCCAGCATTGTATCTCTCAATCGCCTGCGCAGCATTCATGCGTGGGACAGCGGCATTTGCCTCATCCAGAAAGTCCTTGGCGGTTTTCATGTGTCTTCCCTGATCATTGCTTATTCCTAACGCTAGGCCACCACGCACCACACCTCCAATCACAAAAAAAAGCCCGGACACGAAGTCCGGGCAAGTCCAACAGGGAGGTGGAGATGTAACCCGATCTCCGGCGGGATTTCGTGCGCCCGGCGACAAAGGAAAGGGAGGCAACCTTGTCACCGGGCTTGGAGTACTACGCCACTAATCTATAGCCACCGGATTCGGTCACAAGAAGGCGGGCATTGGACGGATCTGGTTCTATTTTTTGGCGAAGACGGTAAATATGTGTCTCTAATGTGTGCGTGGTGACACCGGCATTATAGCCCCAAACCTCGTGCAACAGGACGTCGCGGGCGACCACACCTTCGGTTGAACGATAAAGGAATTTCAGGATGTTTGTTTCCTTTTCGGTTAGTCGAACCTTCTTATCGTCTTCTGTAACAAGCATTTTCTGGGCTGGCTTGAACGTATAGGGCCCAAGCTGGAACACAGCATCTTCGGACTGTTCATGGGTGCGCAACTGGCTGCGGATACGTGCCAAAAGGACAGGGAACTTGAACGGTTTGCTGACATAATCATTGGCACCTGCATCAAGGCCCAGAATTGTGTCTGCGTCACTGTCTTGCGCGGTCAGCATGAGAATCGGGCACTTCACGCCTTGTTTCCGCATGAGGCGGCATAGCTCGCGGCCGTCAGTGTCTGGCAGCCCCACATCGAGGATCATCAGGTCGTAAAGGCCTTCCTTTGCCTTCACCATCGCGCTGGCACCATCATCAGCTTCGAAGACGTCAAAATCTTCGGTCATCAGCAGTTGTTCGCCCAGCGCCTCGCGCAGGTCATCGTCGTCGTCGACGAGCAAAATCTTTTTGAGCTGTCCCATGACATCCTCCTTCGTTTCGTCACTAGATTTGTGATTTGTTTACGCACTGGACAACCTTCCGCTTCACGGCTTCACACGGACGTGTCATTTGCAGTGCAATTGTTTCACTTTGTGGCTGAAACGGCTATGAGATGAAACAAATGAGAGGCTGAAACGCATGGGATTCTCCCCGGATATTACAGAACGGCTGGCGCGCGCGCGTGCAGATCTTCGCATGGGGGTGCCCGTCGTGCTTGATGGTGGGGCCGTGATGTTGGCGGCCGAGACGCTGGATGCCGCACGGCTTGCCGATTTACGTACCTTGGGCGGTGACCCTGTTCTGGCCATTACCAACTGGCGCGCGGCAACTTTGAAAGCGCGCGCATATGATCGTGATGTGGCTCGCGTGATGCTGCCGCCAGACGCGACCCTGTCGTGGGTGCGTTCTGTTGCTGACCCCGCCGACGATTTGCGTGCCCCGATGAAAGGGCCTTTGCGTACCGAACGGGATGGGTCTGCCGATCTGCACCGTGCGGCGGTTGTATTGACAAAAGCGGCGCGTCTTTTGCCAGCTGCTTTGGTTCACACTGTCAGCGATGCAAAGGCATTTGCAGATCAGTACAACCTGACACTCGTCCCTGCCGACGCTATCGTCGACACCGCACTTAGCCCTCTTAGCCCCATCGCAAGCGCGCGGTTGCCATTAGATGTGTCCGAGGCAGGTCGCCTGCATGTTTTCCGTCCCGATGACGGTGCCGAAGAACATTATGCCGTGGAAATTGGCCAACCTGACCGATCTCAACCCGTTTTGTCCCGCTTGCATTCGGCCTGTTTTACAGGTGACCTGCTGGGATCCTTGAAATGCGACTGCGGTCCGCAGCTGCGTGGGGCGTTAGGTCAAATGGGTGCCGAAGGCGCTGGCGTGCTGCTTTATCTCAACCAGGAAGGACGCGGCATCGGACTTGCCAACAAGATGCGCGCTTACTCCTTGCAGGACCAAGGGTTCGATACGGTGGAAGCAAACCACCGCTTGGGCTTTGAAGATGATGAACGGGATTTTCGGATTGGAGCCGAGATCCTGAAACGTATGGGTTTTTCTTCTGTCAGGCTGCTGACCAACAATCCCGCCAAAATGGCAAAGATGGAAAGCTGCGGGATTAGTGTGACTGAGCGGGTGCCGCTTAAGGTTGGCGAGAACCATCATAACCACGCCTACCTTGCGACCAAGGCGGCGAAGTCGGGGCATTTGCTCTAGTCGCCAAGAATACCCGTTGGCATGCCATCTATGCTTTCAGCATTCTTGCGTTGCCAATAATCCTGCACACCGTCTTTGCCCATATCAGCATAGTAAGGCAGCAATTCTTCCGGCCCGCGTTGCTTGTTGAACGTCATCAGCGGCACACCCGTACCGCAGGATGTCTGCACTTGATTGATCCGCATATCGAAGATTTGTCGGCTGCCGGCCATTGCTGGAAATTGGGCAAGAGCCTTATCCCAACCCGCATCGCGTGGATGAAGTGTTTCTGCAGTTCCGTAGACGCGCAAGATCAGAGCGTCACCTTCAAACGCGCAGAACATCAGTGTCATGCGGTTCGCGTCGCGCAAATGCGCAGCGGTTTCATTGCCGCTGCCGGTTAGGTTCAGCCACACGATACGATTGTCGCCAAGAATCTGCAGCGTATCCATTCCCTTGGGTGAGACATTGACCCGACCATTTGTCCCCGCAGTTGCCACAAAAAACAGGGGCTGCCTTTCGATGAAGTGTCGAAGTGTAGTGTTTAGTTTTGATCCGATGGCCATGTTCGCTCCTGCCTGTGAGCGCGAACATATCAAGAACATGAGGTGATGTGAAGCTGGACTGCCATGTGGATAACCCGTTGTAATCGCACAAGTGATTCGCAATGAATGCATAAACTATGGTTTATCTGGCCCATGAAATGTACCGACCTTGTCCTGACCCCAACCCATCTGCGGTTCTTGAACCGGCGCTTTCCCTGTTCGATTGGGCGGGGCGGATTGACCCATAAAAAGGTTGAAGGGGACGGCGCAACACCACGCGGCGTCCACTCCATTGTGGGTATGCTTTATCGGCCAGATCGGATGGCAAAACCGGCCGATTGGGCGCTGCCGATTGGCCCGTTTGACCTGTGGTCAGATGATGTGCGCGACCCCGATTACAACATGATGGTACGTGCCCCACACCCCTATAATCATGAGCGATTACGCCGATCTGACCCCATGTATGATCTGATCATTCTGACCAATTGGAACTGGCCTTATGCGGTCAAGGGACGCGGGTCGGCAATTTTTATGCATCAGTGGCGTGGACCCGGTCGTCCGACTGCAGGTTGTGTCGCTCTCAGACGGGATCACCTTGCTTGGGTAGCACGAAGGATCCGGTACGATAGCCGGATTGTTATCGGATAACTGCTGGACCTTGTGTCACCTCTTGGTTCTAACCAAGAGGTATGCTGATGAAACACCAAGGTCCGTTCATGACCCCCGAAGAAATCGAACAACTCCCCTACCGTCCTTGCGTTGGCGTGATGTTGGCAAATCCACGTGGGCACATCTTTGTGGGGCAGCGAATTGATCGCGACACAGACGCGTGGCAGATGCCGCAGGGGGGATTGGACAAGGGCGAAAAGACGATTGATGCGGCCTATCGCGAATTGGAAGAAGAGACTTCCGTTACGCGCAACCTCGTAACTTTGGAGGCAGAAAGTGTCGCGCTCATCCGCTACGACATTCCGCATCAATTGGTCCCCAATATCTGGAAAGGGCGTTACCGCGGACAAGAGCAGAAATGGTTCTTGATGCGGTATCACGGCACGGCAGATGAGATTGACTTGAAGACGGCCCACCCCGAATTCTCGGCCTGGAAATGGATTATGCCGGATGAACTGGTTGCGGGCATCGTGCCCTTCAAACGCGAAGTTTATGACAAGGTGCTCGCCGAGTTTCGTTCAAAGCTATAAGCTGGTCCCAAGGAACGTGCTTTGGCAGACGTCAAAGTCATGCGCAGTACGAAATGCGTTTTACAGGACGGAGAGTGGGATGAGATCAGCAGTCTTTGCAGCTTTATTGACGGTCATTGGTGGGCATGCACATGCGCTTAGCTGTATCCGCCCTGATCCAATCATGACGTTCAAACAACTCGCCGCAGCACCCGAAAACTATTTCGTGCTTTATGGTGAACTGACATTTGATGAAGATCTGCTGCCGTCGGGTGTCTCTGACAGACCTGTTGGTGCTCCAGCACCGCTTCCAGCGCAATTTCGTGGGACAGGTCTGACCAAGCAGGGCTTTACGTCAACCTATATCAGCCCCGTCACCTTGGAGATAGGCTGCGCCGGACCATGGTGCGGCTCTGCGCGCAGTGGTGGGAACGCCATTTACTTTGTCGAGGCGACCGACCCACCGGTGACCATGGTTGCTGGGGCATGCGGCGGCCGGATTTTCACCGATCCGTCGCAAGAGGTACTTGATATGTTGGTGTCTTGCATGCAGGGCGGGGCTTGTTCATCGCAGCCGCTGCAATAGCGATAGGGACGGATGCCCGTCCGGCGGCAGACCAACGCTGCGCTGATAGGCTCTGATCGCAGCACGCGTGTTCGGCCCGACACGGCCATCCACCCCTTGCGTCGAAAATCCAGCATCCGTCAGCCGCTGCTGCAATTCCCGCCGTTCGGCGCGGCGCAGGCGCCGCTCGTCTGCGGGCCACTTCGCTTGCAAGGGGCCCATGCCGCGAATGCGGTCACCCAGATGCCCGACGCCAATGATATACGCCTCCGCGTTGTTATAGCGTGAGATCACGTCATAATTGCGAAAGACCAGAAAAGCGGGGCCACCGGCCCCTGTCGGTGTGATCAGCGTTGCCTCGCCATAGTTCGGGACAACCTGCCCATTGATCCCCCGTACGCCAACCTGACCCCATGCCGCCGGACTGCGCCGAACAGCCCGGCCCGTTTGTTCAAAGTCAAAGCCTTGCGGTAACCGGACCTCAACCCCCCAGGGTTGGCCGTTGCGCCAGCCAAAGCGACGGAAGTAAGCAGCAGTAGAGGCAAGCGCATCACTTGGATCTTCAGCCCAGATGTCGCGTCGGCCATCTCCCGTGAAATCGACGGCATAAGCCTCGTAAGAGGTGGGCATAAACTGGGTATGCCCCATCGCACCGGCCCATGATCCGGTCATGTTTTGTGGGGCCACGTCCCCGTTTTGCAGAATGCGTAAGGCCGCGATCAGTTGTTCTTCAAAGAACCGCCCGCGCCGCCCGTCATAAGCAAGCGTGGCAAGGGTCGAGATCAATGGCGTGTCACCGCGCCTTTGGCCGTAGTTACTTTCCATTCCCCAAACAGCCGTGACGATATGAGTTTCGACATCATATGTCGCCTCGATCTGGGCCAGAACGCTCGCGTATTGGCGCACCATCTGGCGACCATTGCTGACGCGCGCATCCGATACAGCGGTGCCCAGATAGTCGCCAAGGGGCCGTACAAACTCGGCCTGATTGCGATCACGTTCAACACTGTCGCTTAAGTAGCTTACATTCGCGAAAGCCGCCTGAAATGTGCGGTCCGAGATACCAGCCGCGCGGGCGCGACCGCGAAAGCCCGTAATCCAGTTTCCAAAACCACTGGATTGAGCATCGGCCATTGTCCCGATGGTCAATGCCGAAAACCCTGCACCGATGAACTGCCTGCGTTTCATTGCCGCCTCCATTTTTTCTTTTGTCAAAGTCTAGCGCAGATCAGGCGGCATCAAAATCAACTCTCTGCCAAATCGCGGCTTTTTGCCACCATGACGGATGGATCGGGCCAGCAATCCGACAAGATCTCGATTGCCTCACGCAGCATTGACACGCGGCGGGGCCGGAAGCTGTCTTGGGTGATCATCAGGTTCTGCATGCGGTCGAGACGAAAATTGCGATAGGCTTGCCGCAGATGGCACCACGCGATCAGGTCATGCGTCTCTTTCAGGAAGACAATACTCAACGGATCCGCCCGCCTTGTGGTTGCCCGCCCCTCGGCATCGACGTAATCCATCTCGATGGTGCGTTCGTCCCAGGTGGCTTGTCGCAAAGCGCGCACATCCACAGTTGGCATGGGCGGGCGCACAATCCGGTCTGCGTATAGCACCGCATATTGCAATCGACGCGCTTGTGTGTCGGGCAGGCGCGCTTGCAGCTTGGCAAGCGCATTGCCCGCCGATTGTGCCAATTCCGGATCAGCTACCGCCTGCACTTCGCGTAATCCAAGAACGATGGCTTCAATCTCTTCATCGTCGAACATCATGGGTGGCAGGGTGGCATCCTCGGTCAGGGCATAGCCATAACCTGCCGTACCGTCGATGATGGCCCCAAGCCCGCGCAATGCCTCAATATCCCGGTAAAGCGTGCGCAGGGACACGCCCGTGTCATCCGCCAGTTGCTGCGCAGTAACAGGTGGCGCGTGACGCCGCAGCGACTGCATGAGCTGAAAAAGGCGTGCGGTACGAGACATGGCGGCAGATTATCATTCCTGCCATAAACTGTCAGTACCCGCCGGCATAAGGGGTTCAAAGAATAGGAGACCCTAATGATCACACTTATCACCTATCAGGCCGGTTTTGGCCAACCGAGCTTCAGCCCTTTCTGCGTCAAGGCGATCTGGCTTTTGCAGGCCGCTGGCGCGGACTGGCAGCGGGAGGACAGCAATGACCCACGCAAATATCCCCAAGCCAAGCTCCCTGCGATCCGGACACCGGAAGGCATCATCGGCGACAGCCATAACATCCAGTCGTACTTGGAACGGCAGGGCGCTGACTTCTGGGGCAATGTGACGGATCGCTCCACCGGGCATGCCTTCATCCGGATGGCCGAAGAACACATGTATTTTCACCTTCTGTTGGATCGCTGGGCCAACGACGATATCTGGCCAATTATCCGCGAAAACTATTTCACAGATGTCCCAAAGCTGGTGCGAAAACCGGTGACCGGCTTTGTCCGCAAAGCCGTTTTGAAAGGTGCAGATGCGCAAGGACTTGGGCGTTTTACCACCGTAGAGCGGCTCGAAAGGATTGAGCCTGATCTTGCTGCCATCGCCGCTCGTCTGGGTGATCAGCCCTATCTGATGGGGGATCAGATCAGCCTGCCGGATTACTCCATCGCGGCAATGCTGTATGGCATGCTTGCCGCGCCGCTCTCCACGCCGCTGAAAGAGCGGATAGCCAAAGACACGATCCTGTCCGATTATGCGGCCCGCGTAGCAGACAGGATGACACCGGCATGATGCGACCTTTTGCGAATGATGCAGTCAAAGCCGCATTTGAGGCGTTTCCGCCGGACTCTTACGCTATGGCGCTGACCCTGCGCGACCTGATCTTTAGCGTCGCCTGGGATACGCCGGAGGTGGGGCAGATCGAAGAAACGTTGAAATGGGGGCAGCCGTCTTATCTGACCCCCGAAACGAAATCAGGCTCAACCCTGCGGATCGGGGTTCCGAAGCAGGGTGGCGCGGCTCTTTTCGCGCATTGTGCGACGGATATCATCGCTACCTATGCCAGCACTTTTCCCGGTACCGATCAAATCGAGGGGAACCGCGCGGTAATCTTCACAACCGCCCACGACATCGTACCAATGCGGCTGCGTCTTCTGATTTACCATGCGTTGACCTATCATCTTTAGCATTGCCCATAAGGAACCATGCTTGTGACGCCCCCACAATCACTGATCAGCAGAGAATGCGGCGTTAGCATGACGATGATCGCGCGTATTTGGGGAATTCGCCGCCAGACAAGGCGCAACACCACGCCAGATGATGGTCAGTCCAAGACGCGCCGGTATCGCTTTGGCGCTACTGCTCGAGCGCGACGAGTTCGCCATTGATTTCAATGGGCGCTGCGCCTGCGGGTGTTGCTGTATCGAACGTAAAACCGGCAGCGATAGCGCCTACCCGGATCTGCCCGACCAGATCACCCGCCACTACAATATCTGTGTTTGCGGGGGCGTCCAACGCGTCCACTGGGATGGCCAGCGTACCCGCAAAGTCGGCGTTAAAAGTAGGAACGCGATCGTCAGTCCGGCGAATGCTACCGTTTGAGAAATCAACGGTGCCGGCCACTGATGGAAGCGCATCGGTGTCGCTATAGCGATCATCGTGATACAGAAAGTCCATAGCCATGCCGCCGATTTCCCCGTCCCCGGCAAATCCAATCGTCATGTTGAACGTGCCTTGCATCGCCGCATCATAGCTCTCAACATCTATTGTCATGATACCTTCGTACGTAATGCTGCCAGTGGTTTGAAGGTCCTGGGAAACCATGTCATTCGCCTGAAGGACCGCAAGACTAAGTGCATCAAAGTCATTGCGTAGCTGGGTGACATTTGTGCCTGGTTCAACCGGGTCGGTTCCGCCATTGCCGCCTCCACCACCGCATCCGGCTAAAACCATCAAGCCGACGAAAGCAATCCCATTTACGCTTTTTTTATGCATGGTGTTATCCTTGTTTGAATAGGCTTGGCGGCATCATCGCGACGGATGCAAAACTAATCTTGAAGTGTGGGGATATTTGCAATCCCTGCTCAGGGTTGTTTGATCATATCTATTTCCGCCTGCGTTTGACTTTACGCGCTGTTTTCGCGGCCTTTTTGCGGGCAGAACCTGCTTTGCGGCGGGGTGGTTTGCCTCGGCCCTTTGACGGGCCTCGCGGCATGATCCGATCTTCGAGCGTCAGCAGTTCCACAATGAGCCCGCCTGTGACTGGCGCGGCCTCGGCTAGTTTCACCGTCGCCCGTTGCCCCAGCCCGATGACCAGCCCGGTGTCAGCCCCCATCAGGGTCTGTGTTTCGGGGTCATAGTCGAAGTATTCCCGCCCCAGCGTCCTGATCGGGATCATCGCATCGGCACCGGTTTCGTCGAGTTTCACAAACACCCCAAACTTCGCAATCCCGCTGATCCGCCCTGTGAGTTCGGCCCCAACGCGGTCAGCGAGGAAGGCGGCCAGATACCGGTCGGTTGTGTCCCGTTCTGCGGTCATCGACCGCCGTTCTGTGTCGCTGATCTGTTTGGCGGTGTCTGCGAGGTGTTCGATATCCCAAGGGCTAAGGCCATCATTACCCCAGCCATGCGCGGCGATCAGCGCGCGATGTACGATCAGGTCGGCATAGCGCCGGATAGGGGAAGTGAAATGCGCATAGGCGCGCAAGGCGAGCCCAAAATGGCCAAAGTTTTCCGGGTTGTAGTAGGCCTGCGTCATCGACCGCAGCGTCGCCATGTTGATCAGCTCGTCATTTTCGGTCCCTGCTGCGCAGGTCAGCAGTTTGTTCAGATGCGCGGTTTTCAGAACTTGCCCCTTGGCCAGTACCAGACCAGAGGCTTGGGCGACCTCGCGCAGTGCTTCCAGCTTTTCGGGGCTGGGTTCTTCATGCACGCGGAAGAGCAGGGGGGATTTCTTGGCAATCAGCGTCTCTGCCGCAGCGACATTTGCAAGCACCATGAATTCCTCGACCAACCGGTGCGCGTCGAGTCGTTCCTTGTATTTTACAGATGTAACCTTGCCATTGTCATCCAGCACGATCTGGCGCTCTGGCAGGTCCAGTTCCAGCGGCTGCCGGGCAGCCCGCGCTTTCATCAAAGCAGCGAAAGCACCGTAAAGCGGTTGGATAATCTCATCCATCAATGTTGAGACCTTGTCGTTTGGGTTGCCATCAACCGCGGCCTGTACTTCTTCATAATTCAATGATGCAACGGATTTCATCAGCCCGCGATGGAACTGGTGGTCGATCTTGTTGCCGTTGGCATCAATGCGCATGGACACGGCAAGGCACGCCCGTTCAACGCCTTCATGCAGCGAACAAAGGTCCCCCGACAACCGGTCGGGCAGCATAGGCACAACGCGGTCAGGGAAGTAGGTTGAGTTTCCGCGCTTGCGCGCCTCACGGTCCAGAGCCGATCCGTTTGTGACATAGTTGGCGACATCGGCGATGGCGACCCAGATGATGAAACCATCCTTGTTTTTCGGATCGGTATCGGCCTCAACATAGCAGGCATCGTCATGATCGCGCGCATCCCACGGATCGATGGTGATCAAAGGCATATCGCGCAGGTCGCTGCGCTTGCCAAGTTCGGCAGGTTTGGCCGTATCAGCCTCTGCAACGACCTCATCAGGGAAATGATCGGGGATGCCATGCTGATGAATGGCGATCAGCGACACGGCCCGTGGTTCGGTGGGGTCACCCAGACGCGCCACGATCCGGGCCTTGGGCAGGCCCATGCGGCCCTTTGGCCCTGCCTGTTCCGCCTCGACCAATTCGCCGTCCTTGGCACCACCAGTTGCACCGACGGCAACCGTCCACTGTTTGTCAGATCCTTTGTCGATCGGCAGCACGCGCCCGCCTTCGGACCCTGCGCGGAACACGCCAAGAATGCGTTGCGGGTTTGTCCCGATCCGGCGGATCATACGAGCGGTGTGGCTGTGGTCTTCGGTCTTGTCGACGGTCAGTCGCCCCAGAATGCGGTCGCCGTGACCTAAAGCCGGATCACTACTGCGCAGCATCATCAAAATGCGTGGCTCTGCGCCCGACCCTTTCCATTCCAGCGGACGGGCGAAAAGATCACCATCGGCATCTGCACCTACTACTTCTAACACCGCGACAGGCGGCAACTCCTCTGCATCGCGGTAGGACGACCTGCGCTTGGCAAGCTTCCCTTCATCCTGCAATTCGCGCAACAGACGCTTGAGATCGATGCGTGCGGCCCCTTTGATTCCAAAGGCCTTGGCGATGTCACGTTTTGCAGTCTTGGTGGGGTTTTCGGAAATCCAGGCCAGGATTTCTGATTTAGAGGGGATATTTGTCATAGCCCCCGCCTATCATGAGCGCATCAAGGCGTCATCAGAATTGACACGGCATTACCCCATCGCCTCAAAGGCTTGTCGCGTTGCGTCATCAGCCGGAAAATAAAGCTCAATCTTCAGATCATGTAGAGCCAGATCCTCTGGTGTGCCGAATTGTGAAATCGTGGCAAAGAGGGAAAGACGGGTGCCGCCCATTCGGTAGATCGTCGGCGCAACAGGTCCAAGCGGCTGATTTTGTGTCTGGGGTATCGCCGCAAGGTGACGCGCTGCACGGTCCAGCGCTGGAACACCGCCTTGGGCCGCACTTTCGGTCCGCAGTCTTTGCGCGGCGTGATGTGCAACCTCGGCCCAATTTTCAATCAATTGAGGCAATGTGTCAGACATCATCAGGTCTAGCAGGCTGTCGCCTTCTGCGATTTGCAGGCCGCCAAAAAGGGTTTTGGCAGGCGCATTCATTCTTTCGACTGTCCACAGCTTGTCCAATGCGATGCCGGGATAAGGCGTGTGGCGATCAAGCGTATAATCAAGCGCCGCACGCACGGGCGTCATCGCTGCATCATCCCAGTCGCGCTGCGTGTACTGCGGTGCAAAGCCTGCCTGGCTCAGCATCTGGTTGCGTGTGCCCGCTGGCAGTTGGAGCGCGTCACCTAATCGCGCCACCATTTCGCGGCTGGGCTGGGCACGCCCGGTTTCAAGAAAAGAAATATGTCGCGAGGACACATCCGCCTCTAGAGCGAGGTCAAGTTGGCTCAAGCGGCGTGTCTTGCGCCAGGTCTTTAGGGTGTCTGAGAACGCATTCATATGCAGACAATACTGCAATCACTGCTCGGCGTCAGTTACCTCTGAGGTAATTGTTTTGCGTCGTAGCGTGAGGCTACCCAATCGGCAGACACTGACCAAGGAGCACGCAGAGATGACACATGATTTCCATAAGTTCTGGTTGAAAATCACCGCAATTGTCGTCGGGTCATTCGCCCCGGTTTTCTTTCTGGGAACAATGACCGCGACAGCCGAACCGGCCCGGCTTGCGCTCGACCTATTGGCCTGGCCATATGATGGATTGCAGAGCTTTGCAGAACCGACCACGCGGTTTCTGTCGGCACTGACGGGTGGATTTCTGATTGGTTGGGGCGTGATGATCTGGATGCTGAGCATACATGCTTATGACAAAGCGCCAGAGGCTGTGCGGCGCAGCGTGCTGGCTGGTTCATTGGCGTGGTTTGTTTTAGATTGCGCCGGATCTGTCGCTGCAGGCGCGGCATCCAATGTGGGCTTTAACGTGATTGTGTTGTTACTGGCCGTCGGACCGCTTTGGCGTCCGGCACGCAATTTTAGTCCAGCGGTTTGATCATGTCCTGATGCGGGATGCCGGCATCGTCGTAAAAACCACCTACCGGCGTAAAACCCAGCTTGGCATAAAACCCAATTGCATGATCCTGCGCGCCCAGTTTGGCCGTCTTAACGTCGGGCATGGCGCGCAGTTGATCCAACCCGGCTTGCACCAGCGCTTTGCCCAGCCCCGTGCCGCGCTGTCCGGGCAAAACGCAGATACGCCCGATTTTGCCAATATCTCCGTCAATCAGCATGCGGGCCGTGCCGACAGGTTTGCCGTCCTCCGTTGCCAAAAGATGGATTGCCTGATCGTCTAGATCATCGATTTCATCCGCTTCGGCGATGCCCTGTTCCTCGATGAATACTGCGCGCCGCAGGGCAATGCAGTCGGCGTAATCCTTAACCACATCGATCATGCAAAGTAGTCCGTCAGAATACGCTTATAGATCGCCTTGAGTTCCCCAATCTGGTTCACCGCGACACGTTCATCCACCTGATGCATTGTCTTGCCGACAAGACCAAATTCGACCACCGGGCAATGATCTTTGACAAAGCGTGCATCTGATGTACCGCCCGAGGTTGAAAGTGCCGGTTTGCGCCCCGTCTCGGCCTCAACCGCACTCGCCACCAAGTCGGACAGATCACCGGGAGGAGTGACAAAGCTTTCGCCCGATACTCTGACGCGCATTTCGATCCGCACATCGAACGCAGCGGCAATCTCATCCGCCGTCTCCTGCATCCATGTGGTTAGGTCGGTGCTTGTATGCTGATCGTTGAAGCGGATATTCACAGTTGCGCGTGTCTGCGCGGGGATCACGTTGGTTGCAGGGTTGCCTGTATCGATCGTCAGAACTTGCAATGCTGACGGATCGAAATGATCGGTGCCTTGGTCCAATTCGCGCGAGGATAGCGCATCCATCAAACGCGCCATTGCGGGCATCGGATTTTTGGCGCGGTGGGGATAGGCCGAGTGGCCCTGCACACCTGTGATCGTGAAAAAGGCGGTCATTGACCCGCGCCGCCCGATTTTCATCGCTTCGCCCATCACATTGGGGCTGGTCGGTTCACCTACAAGACAGACCGACATTGCCTCATTATTCGCGTTCATCCAGTCGAGCAGGGCTGTCGTGCCGTCAATCGCATCCGCTTCCTCATCACCGGTGATGGCCAAGATGACGGCCCCGTCAGGAGGCGTTTCAGACACAAAATCAATCGCGGCGGCGGCAAAGGCGGCTACGCCTGATTTCATATCCGTCGCCCCACGCCCGTAAAGGTAGCCATCTTTGATTTCGGCCCCAAAAGGCGCCATCGTCCACGCGTTTTCATCCCCTAAAGGAACGACGTCGGTGTGTCCGTTAAAGCCAAAGCTGCGATTCGCGCCCTGGCGACCCCAGCGCGCAAAAAGATTGGAAATTCCGCCGCGATCGACCCGTGTGCAGGTGAAACCGCCTTTTGTCAGCACATCCTCCAAAAGGACCAGCGCGCCACCCTCATTGGGTGTGACCGAGGGACAGCGCACCAGATCAGCGGTCAGTGCAACAGGATCAACAGGTGTCATGGCGGGCTCCTTTTGCTCATGGCTAGCGGGAAGGGTCTGAGGATGCAATCTGCGCATCTTCCACTGTGGTCGTTATCCGCGAATTCCATGCGTCGACCTCTTGCATTTCCCCGCAGATACCGCGACGCTCATGGGCAGAAAACCACCAACAGGGGAAATCATATGAAACCGACATCGGCATTGACACTGGCCGCCGTCCTGATGACGACCGCCGCACCGTTAAGCGCTGAGACACTGCGCTGGGCGCGTTCTGGCGATGCGCTGACGCTTGATCCGCATTCGCAGAACGAAGGACCGACCCACACGATCCGCCATCAGATGTATGAACCGCTTATCATCCGTGATGTGACCGGCGCATTTGAACCGGCCCTTGCCACCGATTGGGCACCTTCCGAGAGCGATCCAAACGTCTGGGTCTTCAACCTGCGCGAAGGCGTAACCTTTCACGATGGTGCGGCCTTCACCGCCGAAGACGTTGTCTTCAGCTTTGAGCGCGCCCAGCAGCCCAACTCTGATATGAAAGAGCTGATCGGATCCATTGCCGAGGTCCGCGCGGTGGATGATTTCACCGTTGAGATCGTGACCGATGGTCCGAACCCGATCCTGCCGTCAAACCTGACGAACCTGTTCATCATGGACAAGGACTGGACCGAGGCGAACAACACTGTTCCAGTGCAGGATTTTGAAGGGGGCGAGATTACATTCGCAACGACAAATGCTAACGGAACCGGGCCGTATATTCTGCAAAGCCGTGAGCCTGACGTCAAAACGGTTATGGTGCGCAACGACAGTTATTGGGGGATCGATCAATTTCCCATGGATGTGACCGAAATCGTCTATACGCCTATCCAGAACGCGGCTACGCGCGTTGCTGCAATGCTATCAGGCGAGATTGATTTTCTGCAAGATATGCCCGTGCAGGACCTTGAGCGTGTGAACGCCGCCGATGGGCTGATGGTCAAACAGGCCCCGCAGAACCGCGTTATCTTTTTCGGGATGAACCAGGGCGCTGATGACATTGAGGCTGATAACGTCGATGGGGCAAATCCATTAGCTGATGCGCGCGTGCGCCGCGCCATGTCGATGGCGATCAATCGTGAGGCCATCCAGCAAGTCGTGATGCGTGGCCAAAGCCAGCCAGCAGGCATGATCGCCCCACCTTTTGTCAATGGCTGGACGGCTGAAATGGATGCTGAATCCACGACCGACGTTGAAGGCGCCAAGGAGTTGCTGGCCGAGGCAGGATATGCAGACGGATTCTCGATCCGGTTGGATTGCCCGAATGACCGTTACATCAACGACGAAGGTATCTGTCAGGCTGCTGTTGGTATGTTGGGTCAGATCGGGGTCACAGTGAACCTGGATGCCAAACCAAAGGCGCAGCATTTTCCATTGATCACGGATGGCAATACCGATTTCTACATGCTGGGTTGGGGTGTTCCGACCTATGACAGCGAATACATCTTCAACTTCCTTGTGCATGGTCGCGAAAGCGATATCGGCACCTGGAACGGCACCGGTTTTGACAATGATGCACTGGACGCAAAGATTGCATCGCTTGCATCGAATACTGACCTTGATGCGCGCAATGCTGACATAGCGGAAATCTGGCGGGTCGTGCAGGATGAGGTTCTGTATATCCCAATCCATCACCAAGTGCTAAACTGGGGCATGGCTGAAAATGTCGGGATCGACGTAGATCCCGAAGACCAGCCCAAGGTCAAATATTTCACGATGAACTGATCGAAAATGACGGCGCGCCCTGCATAACGGGCGCGCCGTCTTGCCCCGCCGGGGCAATTGGGACATTCACCACAGATGCTTGCCTATATTATCCGCCGCGTTGCGCAGTCCGCACTTGTCCTGATTATTGTCGGGCTGGTCGCGTTTTCGATGTTTCGCTTTGTCGGCGATCCGATTGAGAACATGCTGGGCCAGGAACGTACCGTTGAAGATATTGAACGGCTGCGCGAACAACTGGGTCTCGATCAGGGGTTTGCGGTGCAGTATTTCCGGTTCCTGGAAGGGGCCGTACAGGGGAATTTCGGGGTCAGCTACCGGCAAGGGCGTCCCGTGGCCGAGATCTTGATAGAGCGCGCGCCGGCGACACTGGAGCTGGCCGCGGTTTCTGCCATTTTGGCGGTGATCTTTGGCATTGCGCTGGGTGTTTTTACCGCGATCCGGCGCAATGGATTCACAGCGAATTTCATCATGTCGGCATCATTAATTGGCGTGTCCTTACCAACATTCCTGATTGGTATCTTGCTGATCTATGTCTTCTCGGTTGAGCTAAACTGGCTACCCAGTTTCGGACGCGGTGAAACCGTGCAAATTGGCGGTTGGACCACGGGGCTTTTGACCGAAAGCGGGCTAAAGGCGTTGATCCTGCCTGCGATCACTTTGGGTTTGTACCAGATGACGCTGATCATGCGGCTGGTCCGATCCGAGATGCTAGAAGTGTTGCGTCAGGACTACATCCGCTTTGCCCGCGCGCGCGGGCTAAAGGATCGGGCGATCAACTTTCGCCACGCGTTGAAGAACACGATGGTTCCCGTGATCACGGTCATTGGTCTACAACTAGGTGCAATCATTGCTTTTGCGATCATCACGGAAACCGTCTTCCAATGGCCAGGCGTCGGCCTTTTGTTCATCAACGCGATCCAGTTCGTCGATATCCCGGTGATGGCGGCGTATCTGATGCTGATCTCGGTCATGTTCGTGGCAATCAATCTGATTGTGGACATGCTTTACTTTTTCATCGATCCGCGGCTGCGGGTTGACCGGGCCGGGGGGCACTGATGACGGATTTCTCCGAACAGATGACGTCAGAGAATCCTGTGCAGAAATCGCGCCTGCGCGTCTTTCTGGACAGCGATATCTTTTACACGTTCAAACGGTCGCCGGTCGCAGTGGTGTCGACCGTTGTCGTGGCGATCCTTGTCTTGTCAGCGGTCTTTGCCCCGTTGATCGCACCCACAAATCCGTTTGACCCTTCGTCTTTGAACCTGATGAACGGGTTTACGCCGCCGATGGCCCCAAATGCGTTTACAGGTGAAAGCTTCTTGTTGGGTACCGATGATCAGGGCCGTGATGTGTTTTCGACCATCCTTTACGGCATGCGCATCTCACTTTTCGTCGGTGTCGCGGCCGTACTTTTTGCGATGATCCTTGGGATCACACTGGGCCTGATATCGGGTTACCTTGGCGGCTGGACCGAGACGATCATCATGCGCACGGCAGATGTGCAACTGACCTTTCCATCGATCCTTGTTGCGATGCTGATCTTTGGGATCGCAAAGGGCTTCACACCCATTGAATACCGCGACCAAATGGCGATCTGGGTGCTGATCATTGCCATTGGGCTCAGCGATTGGGTGCAATTCGCCCGCGTCGTGCGAGGAGCAACACTGGTCGAGAAACGCAAGGAATATGTCGAGGCCGCCCGCCTGATCGGGCGTAAACCTTATGCGATCATGCTGCGGCATATTCTACCCAACGTGCTGTCACCCGTGCTGGTGATTGCCACGATTTCACTGGCATTGGCCATTATCGCCGAGGCGACGCTCAGCTTCCTTGGGGTGGGCGCGCCACCGACGCAGCCGTCGCTTGGCACCCTGATCCGCATTGGTCAAGGGTTCCTGTTCTCGGGCGAATGGTGGATCCTGCTGTTCCCTGCGCTGACCCTGCTGACACTGGCGCTGAGCGTGAACCTGCTAGGTGACTGGCTGCGTGATGCGCTTAATCCGAGGTTGCGGTGATGTCCGACACAGTCCTTTCCATCCGTGATCTGTCTGTCGAAATTCCTACGCGCACGGGCATAGTGAAACCCGTTGATGGCGTCAGCTATGACATCCAAGCAGGCGAAATCCTGGGGGTCGTGGGGGAAAGTGGCGCGGGTAAGTCTATGGCGGGGAATGCGGTGATAGGTCTGCTCAACCCGCCTGCCCATATTGCTGCCGGTGAGATATTGTTGAACGGTAACCGCATCGATGGCTTACGAGGTGAGGCGATGCGCCGCCTGCGGGGCAAGGATATCGGGATGGTGTTTCAAGACCCGCTGACCTCGCTCAACCCGCTATTGTCAATCGGCGATCAATTGACAGAAACGATGCTGACCCATCTTCCGCTCAGTCGGTCCGACGCGGAGAAGCGCGCTGTGGCTGCGCTGGAAGAGGTTGGTATTCCGGGAGCCGCCGAACGGATTGACAGCTATCCGCATGAATTCAGCGGTGGCATGCGTCAGCGTGTTGTCATCGCATTGGCGCTATGTGCCGAGCCATCGCTTGTGATCGCTGACGAACCGACGACAGCTCTGGACGTATCGGTGCAGGCGCAGATCATAGCGTTGCTTAAACGGCTGTGTCGCGAGCGGGGCACTGCCGTGATGTTGATTACCCATGATATGGGCGTCATCGCCGAAGCTGCCGACCGCGTTGCGGTCATGTATGCCGGGCGATTGGCAGAGCTTGGCGCTGTGCGTGATGTGCTGACGCAACCGCTGCATCCTTACACCGCCGGGCTGATGGCCTCGACCCCATTGGCATCAGCGGGCAAGGCGCGGCTGCACCAGATCGAAGGGGCGATGCCGCGACTGGACAAAGTGCCTGAAGGCTGCGCCTTTCATCCGCGCTGCACCTATGCGCAGGCCAAATGCCGTGCCGTCCCGGCCCCTCATATCTCGGACGCCCATGCCGCGTGCTGGTTTCCGCTGGTTGCTGAAAAGGTCTCCTGAATGTCGTTGATTTCGGTCAAGAACCTCAGTCGCGTCTTTGACGTGTCCAAACCCTGGCTGAACCGGATGATAGAGCGGCGGGAGAAGGCGTTTCTGACCGCGGTGTCGGATGTGGATTTCGACGTGGCGGAGCGGACGACCTACGGTCTTGTCGGCGAAAGCGGATCGGGGAAATCCACAATCGGGCGGATGCTGGTGGGGTTGCTGACACCATCAAACGGCACGGTCGAGATCGAAGGCGTGAACCTTGCGACCGAGACAGATGCCGCCAAGGTCGACGCGGTGCGATCAGATATTCAGATGATCTTTCAGGACCCCTATGCCTCGCTTAATCCGCGCTGGCGGGTGCGGGATATCATTGTGGAACCAGTGGTGGCGCGTGGCGGTGACGCGACCGGCTTGGCGGAAAAGCTGCTGGAGCAAGTGGGGCTGTCGCCCTTGGATGCAGGCAAGTTCCCGCACGAGTTTTCGGGCGGGCAACGACAACGCATCTGCATTGCGCGGGCGCTGTCATCAGAGCCGAAGCTGATCGTGTGTGATGAGCCCACTTCGGCGCTGGATGTGTCAGTGCAGGCACAAGTGCTGAACCTGATGAGCGACCTGAAAGACAATTTCGGTTTGACCTATGTGCTGATTAGCCATGATCTGACAGTTGTACGGCACATGTCGGACCAGATTGGGGTTCTGTATCTGGGGCGGTTGGTGGAAGAGGCCGCACCAGATGCCCTGTTCACTGATGCCAAGCATCCCTACACACAAATGTTGTTAGAGGCCGCACCGCAAATGGATGGGTTCGGGCGTGAAGCGGCACTGCCAGAAGGTGAAATTCCCGACCCTATCAACCCGCCGCCGGGCTGCGCCTTTCACCCGCGTTGTCCCATTGCGACAGATCGTTGCAAAAAGGAACGGCCAGAGATGCGGCAATTGGGTGAGACGCGGGTGGCGTGCCATTTGGCACAGGTGTAGGCAGCGTCAGTTGCCTTTCGACGCACGGTAGGCGGCCAGCAGATCAGTAATCGCAACACCGTCAATCGTAGCACCGCGAAGGTTGCAATTCGCGATTTCAAGACCGGACAGATTGGCGTTGTTGATCCTTGCCCCTGATAGATTGACATCGTTGATGTCCCAGCCAGTCATGTTGCTGTCGTTGAATTTTGCCCCGGAAAACTCGATCTGATTGTAGCGGCTGGATGAAAGGTTCGCATTGTTGAAAGTAGAGGACGCAAGGTTGGCGTCGTCGACGCTCAGTCGTTCAGTCACTTGGTAAAGGTCCATGATGCGTTCCTTTCGTTTCGATGCAGGTCCATTTTGAATTATGCGACTCTTACAAATTCTGCCCTATGACCGGCCCCGTGCGAATGTTGTGCTCTACCTCAACCGGCCCGTTGCTGCTCTACATAGGCGCGCAGTTCTTCCGCTTCGCGCCTCGCCTCGCGCAAACCATCCATGGCGGCACGCAACTCTGCTTCGGTCTGGCTAAGCTGGTTGGTCATCTCGGCCTCGCGCTGCTGCAGATAGGTAATTGCCTGGTCGCGTGTTTCCTCGGCTTCGTGCAGGGCTTGGGCCATCTTATCCAATTCGCCGACCTCGGCCTTGGTCACACGGGTGAAGCGGTTGACCAGCCAGCTTGCAAACCAGCCAAGAACGAAGGCCACAAAAAGGATCACAGCCGTGGCGATGATGAATTCGGTTCTGTTCAACTTACCAACCTTTGTTATTCGCTGTCGGTTGCGTCTTCGGTATCTTGCGCTGCGGACGGTGCCTGTTCGGCCAACTCGTCCAGGGTGCTTGTATCTTCGGGCGTAGGTTCAGGCAGGATCAAGCTGAATTCAATCCGTCTGTTTGCTTCGCGCCCTTCTTCAGTATCATTATCTGCAATCGGGTTTTCCTCACCATAGCCGATTGCCTCGAATGTGGATACAGGCACGCGCCGGGCACGCAGGGCAGTCAAAACGGCATTTGCACGGTCTTGCGACAATTGCTGGTTCATCACCTCGCGCCCTTGGCTGTCGGTGTAGCCTGCAACACGGATGCGCAGGTCGCCACACTTCTGCAATATCTCGGCGATATCATCGACAACCGGCTGGGTCGCCGCGGTCAGATCAGCAGAACCGGGATCAAAGGTGATCTTGCGGTTCTCGGTTACGATCTTGATCTGATCGATACATTCCTCGGGCGTTGGCAGGCCTGCTATTGGATCCAGCTCTTCAACATACGTGACGTTGATCTCAAAATCTGCGCCTTGCCCCAGCTTTTCAATCAGAAGGCGGGATATCTCTGCGCTGGCATCTTCGTTTCCGGTGTTTCCGCGGACGACGAAAGTATTGGGTTCAACGATCACCGCGCCATTGGACAGCTCCGATAAGGCTTCGATCCCGGCCAAGACACGAATGGACCACCCTGAGGGCAAGCCATCAACAACACGTGTTCCCATGGTTATGTCGCGCTGGCTGAAACGTGCATTCGCGAAGTTCTTGACCACGGTATTTGTGATATCATCGGGCAGCCGACCGCGGATCTGCACCACGCCTTCGGGACTGAGGGTTGCGGTGAATTGCGGCGCCTCTTCGCCTGTTTCAGTGGGTTGCTCGGGCAGTTCAGCCGTCAATGCAAACGCCTCGGGCAGCGCGTTTTCCAGCTTACCCACCGCATCGTCAAAACTGCGTTGCCCAGTGCCGATCGGTGCGATCAGTGTTATGTCGGTATCGGCGACGGTAACTGTGCCGCCTTCCAGTTCCGCTATTGCGGCAATGGCCAAGGCAACAGCTTCGCCCCAGGTACGCGACGGTGCGCCCAGCGCCAGTGTACAGTTCGCGTCTCCGGTAAAGCCGGTCGCGGTTGCGGCCGCCAGGATTTGCTCTGCGGCTTGGCTTGTATCGGCCGCACAGGCATCGAAGCGGGGTCCCTCCGCATCAAGGATAAAGCGCGTGGTAAAGGGTGAGATCAGTGGTCGGGGCGCGCTGATTTCGACCATGGTCTGCACGTTTTCGGGCGTATTGCGGGCAAGTGCGTCGTGCAGTTCGCGCTGTTCTTCGGGACTGTCTGAGATCGCATTGACCACAACCCGGTTCGCGTTCACGGATATTTTCGACTTTGGCAGCATCTCAAGCGCGCGCAAGGAATAGCTGAGCGCCGATCGCCATGTCTCTGGTGTCGGATAATCCCCAACCTCAAGCAGGTCGGTCACCGGTTGCCCGTCAGCAATGTCACGGATCCGCTCTGCAAGCGCATCCCGGTCCGTGCCGGCCGGGATCAACCCGATGATAGACACACCACTGTTGTTGCGCAGGATTTCGATGGCGAATTCCGGCGGGGCGATGACCTCTGATTCGGTGACGGAGAGGTTGTCGATGACACGGCTGGCATCGACCATACCGCCCGCAGCAGAGATCGCACGAAACCGGACCGCTTCCGTTGGTGCTTCGCCTTCGAGGATGACCTGCAACCCATCACCAAGCACAGATGCCCATTCATAGCCCTGATCTACAAGGGTTTCCTGAACGGCCAGTACGGACCGTTCTTCAACAACGCTTACTGTTGTGCGTGCCGCAGCAACCGACATGAAGGCGGCCGCAATAAAGACGATCAGACGTGTGAAAAGAGCGGAAAGACGCATGATGTTCCAGATTTAGGTGCGTCCTGAATAGGCGCGTCCGCGATTGGGTTCAATCATACCAGATAGGCAAGGGCGAAAAATGGCAAAGGGATCAGGCCCGCATCACGGTTGGATCGAAATACTTTAAGTAAGATATCATTGTTATCGGGGTCAAATTTGCTCAGTTGCCAGGTCAAATGCCATCCCATGGCCCATGGTCCTCCAATCGCGATCACAAGTGATAGGACTGACCGGTCGTGGACGGCCAATATGACAGCGAGACCGAACAGAACAACAGTGATGGTCAGAAATAGTCGCAACCATTCGCGCGATCGGTCGCCAAACAGCCGCGCCGTAGACTTGACCCCGATCAACGCATCGTCTTCGGCATCTTGATGCGCATAGATCGTGTCGTAAAACAGCGTCCAGGAAATCCCGGCCATGTAAAGCACAATAGGGACAGGTCCGATGCTATTGGTATGCGCCGCCCATGCCAAAAGCGCACCCCAGTTGAAAGCAAGTCCCAGAAATGCCTGCGGCCACCAGGTGAACCGTTTGGCAAAGGGATAAATCGCCACCGGTGCCAACGCCAGAACACCTAAGATGATGGCTGTATTTGTGAAAGTGATCAGGATCAGAAAAGCCAGCAGCGATTGGGCGACCATCCAGATGAGGGCGTTGCGCAGGCTGACTTGCCCTGCGGGTAAGGGGCGTGAGCGGGTGCGCTCTACCGCTCCGTCAATGTCCCGGTCGGTAATGTCATTCCATGTGCAGCCTGCGCCGCGCATCAAGAATGCCCCAATACCGCAGCCTGCGATAATCCAAAGATCAATGCGTGAGGCCTGGTCTGTTGCGAGCATGGCCAGTGCCACGCCCCAAAGACAAGGCGCATAAAGCAGCCATGTCCCAATGGGGCGATCCGCCCGGCTGAGCCGCAGGAATGGCCGTGTTCCCTCAGGCGCATAGCGATCAACCCAGTTGTTGTCAGTGGCATCGGCGACGCGGTCAGCAGGCTCTGGCACTTCGGCGTTCTCGGTCATATGGTCCGCCTCATGGCATCCAAGGTTCGGCTTTATGTAGATCACCCCTTGGGGGAAGGGCAATCGGTTCCGCTGTCGCGGGAGCAGGCGCATTATCTTTTTGGCGTGATGCGGTTGGGCGCGGGTGACGTGTTATCTCTGATCAACGGGGCCGATGGTGCATGGGACGCTGAGGTTGTGCAGGCAGGCAAAAAGGGTGGTGTGCTGGTCTGTCAAAGCCAGACGGCACTACTGCAGATGCCGCCCGATCTGTGGCTGATGTTTGCGCCTATTCGCAAAGAACGGATGGCCTTTATTGTCGAAAAGGCGGTTGAGATGGGCGCGGCGCGGGTCATGCCGGTGCAGACTGCCTATACGCAAAGCGCGAACCGTGTGCGCCGGGACAAGTTGCAGGCTCATGCAGTTGAAGCAGCCGAACAATGTGGTGGTACTTTTGTGCCGCCAGTGCATGATCTGGCCAAGCTGGAGCGGGTTTTGGCGGATTGGCCCGACGACCGACAATTGATGTTCTGTGACGAGACATTGTTGGGCCGCTCGGCCGCTCTGCCGAGCGTTCTCGCTGGACCTTGGGCAATCTTGATCGGACCCGAAGGTGGGTTTTCGCCAGAGGAGCGGCAGATATTGCGCAGCTCGGATTTTGCGCATGCTGTATCACTGGGTCCGCGGATCCTGCGGGCTGAAACAGCGGCTGTGGCGGCCATGACGATCTGGCAGCAAGCGCTGGGGGACTGGCAATGAGCACGGCACCTTTGCTGCGCCTTTATCTGTTCTTCGCCACAGAAAATGACCGCGCCCTGATTTTGCGGCGGTCAGGCAGGGCGCTTTACAATCTGATCGGCTGGGACCGCCGAACCGACACGTTTACCGAAGGACAGTGGCTAAAAAAGCCCCTCTACGCGGAGGAGGCGAAATTGTCGCCCGATGGCACGCATTTCATTTACACCGTGCATAATGCGCATCCTGATACGCGGGCGAGCAGCCACTACACCGTCCTGAGCCGGGCACCTTGGTTTACGGCACTGGCGTTGTTTCCCCATGGGGCGGCATGGCAAAGCGGTGGGTATTTTCTGAGCAACACGCTTTATCGGATTAATGCGGAGGGGGCCGCGGATATCATTGGTCGCGATGAAGGCCTGCATCGCGTGGTACAGGGTGAGGTTTCAAAGGACTGTCGCACCGGGTTGCGCTTGCTGAACGGCCAGCCTGCGCCATTGTCGCGTGCACTACGTGATCAGTTGCTGACGGGTGTTGAGCCACCACGCGAGACGGCAATGGATCGATACGAGACACAGGCCGGGCGTCTTTATCGCAGGCGGGGTGAGGAGTTCACCTTGATCAGGGATTTTACAGAGATGACGCCTGTTTATACGCCAGCCCCCTATAGCGATCCCGAGACAGGTAACGTGTCGCAGACTTGGCATCCTCTGGATGATGAGGCCGCACGGTGATTCAGGCCACCGAAGCCGACCGCCCCGGAATAGAGGCGTTTTTGCAGGCTCGTCTGCATCAAGCGATGTTCCCGCTTAGCAATCTGGCTGACTATGGCATGGCGGGTGGCCATGAATACGCGGTGCGATTCTGGATCACGCGCCTTGCGAGCCAGATCACGGATGTTCTGACCGTCACAGATGGTGGCATGGTGATGCCGTTGCTGCCCAGCGGTGGATTTGCCGATGCTGCAATACACCTTAAAGGCCTCAACGTGACCGGCATGGCTGGGCCCAAAGAGGATGTGCGCGGGCTAGAAGCATGCGGGTTGTCAGACCGGTCGCGCAGCTTTGACGATAATGAGCCGCAGTTCTTGCTGGACCTTGCAGATATGGTCGTTCCAGATGGGCCGGGGCAGTTGGTACCGCTACAGGCAGCTCCGGCAAAGGTGATCAAATCATGGCTGCGGGATTATGACCGGAACACGTTGAACGCCTCCATTGCGGGGTTGGACGCGCAAGTAACCCAGACCTATGCACGCTACTGCGCCAATGAAAGTCATATGGTGTTGATGGATGGAGGCACGCCATTGGCCATGACCGGGTTCAATGCGCGATTGCCGGAGATCGTGCAGCTGGGCGGGGTCTACACCCCACCTGATCTGCGCGGTCATGGACATGCACGGCGGGCCGTGGCACTGCATCTGGCACAGGTCGCTGCGAAGGGCGTGACCCAGGCAACGCTCTTTTCCGCAAGCGCGGCTGCTGCGCGGGCTTACCGTGCTTTGGGTTTCATGCGTGTTGGCACCTGGACGCTGATCTTGTTCAACGGTGCCACATGATCCTCGCTACCGAAGCTGACCGACCAGCGATTGAGGCGTTTCTGACCAGTCATATTGCGACATCAATGTTCGCGCTGTCGAACCTGCACCGCTATGGCATGGTGGGCGGGCACCCCCGCGCCGTGAAGTTCTGGTGCAGGTGGGAAGGCGGCGCGCTGACGGATGTTCTGACCGTGACAGAAGAAGGCGGCGTCTTCCCACAATGCCCGACAGGCCCATGGGGTGATGCGCGGGTCGTGCTAGCGGGGTCACATGTGCTGGGCATTTTGGGCGATGGCGCGCAGGTGATTGCCTTGCAATCCGCGCTTGGCTTGCCGCCTGATGCTCCAATGCATGATATCGAGCCGCTCTACGAAATGCCTTTGGCGGAGTTGCAGATTCCGGATGTCGATGGTCTTTCGCTTGTTCCCTTGGCCGATGGACCGCGCGACCTTATCATTGCTTGGCGTGCGGCCTATCGGGAAGAAACCCTGCCCATGCCAGGTGAAGATTTCCATGCGCGCGCCGTGGAAGACATTGATGCATTTATAGAAGCGGATACTCACAAACTACTGTATCGAGCGGGAGAACCGGTTGCGATGACAGGTTTCAATGCAACTCTGCCTGAAGTGGTTCAGATTGGCGGCGTCTATACGCCGCCGGCTTTGCGGTCGCATGGCTTGGCACGCAGTGCTGTGGCATTACATTTGGCAGAGGCGCGTGCAAAAGGTGTAAGGCATGCCATCCTGTTCGCGGCATCACCTCAGGCTTGTAAAGCTTATGAGGCGATTGGGTTTCGACGCACAGGTACCTACACAATCATTTTTTATGAAGAGCCACAGGTGATCCATGGGTGACTTCTTGCGTCCTGAAGTGCGCGCGCTCTTGTGGCGCTGGCGAGAGGTCTTGCTGGCCTTTGCGGTCATAACACTTGGCCTCTGGTGGGCCTTGGATGGTGTCGGTATTACAATCTGGCTGGGCTACATCTTTATCGCAATTGGTATTGGTTGGGCGGTGGCAGGGTTTCAGCGTGCGCTTTTTGCGCAAGGTGGCGATGGGGCCGGGTTCGTACAAGTGCGCGAGAGACGCTTGGCTTATTTTGGCCCGCTGGATGGTGGGGTGATGGATGTGGCTGACCTGACGAAGCTCGAACTTGATCCCGGTAGCCATCCGGACCCGAGTTGGATCTTGACCGGTGTTGGTGGTCAGCGCATCGCGATTCCGATCAATGCCAAGGGTTCGGAAAGTCTGTTTGATGTTTTTGCCACTTTGCCGGGCATCCGGACTGAAACCGTTCTCGACGTGCTTTCGCGCACACCTAATGCGCGAGTAACTTTGTGGTCAAAGACCAAGCCGCTCTTGCATTGACCCCATCCTTGGGGCAGGTCAAAGACTTGGAGCAGATACAGCTACGGAGCCACGCGCAATGTCTATCCCTCAATCGGGCGGTGGTCCTGTCGAACGTTATGAGCAGTTGGTCGAAACGCTGTCCAAAGGCTGCAAGCCTAAGGAAAACTGGCGTATCGGAACCGAGCACGAGAAATTCGGCTATTGTCAGGACACACTGAAACCGCTGCCTTACGAGGGGGAACGGTCAATCAAGGCGGTGCTGGAGGGGCTTCAGGATCGCTTTGGCTGGGAGCGTGTTGAGGAAGACGGCAAGATCATTGGCCTTGTTAAGGATGGGGCCAATGTCAGCCTTGAACCGGGTGGGGCATTGGAATTGTCTGGGGCGCCGTTAGAGACGATCCATCAGACTTGCGATGAGGTGAACGTCCATTTGGCCGAGGTCAAAGCGGTCTCGGATGAGATTGGAGTAAAGTTCATTGGCCTTGGTGCAGCGCCCGAATGGACCCACGAGCAGATGCCGCTGATGCCCAAGGGCCGCTACCAGCTGATGAACGACTATATGGAAAAGGTCGGCAGCATGGGGACGGCGATGATGCGCCGGACCTGTACCGTGCAGGTGAACCTTGATTTCGGGTCCGAGGCGGACATGGTCCAGAAGATGCGCGTGGCGCTAGCGTTGCAGCCGGTCGCTGTTGCGCTTTTCGCCAATTCGCCCTTCTTTGAAGGCAAGGTAAATGGACATAAATCATGGCGGTCGCGTATCTGGCGTGATCTGGATGCGTCGCGCACCGGCATGTTGCCATTTGTCTTCGAAGACGGGTTCGGGTTTGAGGCCTGGGTGGAATGGGTTCTCGATGTGCCGATGTATTTTGTCTATCGCGATGGGAAGTACATCGACGCGCTGGGCATGTCGTTCCGGGACTTCCTGAAAGGGGAATTGCCTGCCTTGCCGGGGGAAAAACCGCTTTTGTCGGATTGGGCGGACCACCTGACGACAGTCTTTCCCGAGGCGCGGGTAAAGCAGTTTATTGAAATGCGCGGTGCGGATGGTGGTCCTTGGCGCAGGCTGTGCGCGCTGCCCGCTTTCTGGGTTGGGATGATGTATGATCAGACCGCCTTGGATGCAGCGTGGGATCTATGCAAGGGCTGGACAGCAGAGCAGCGGGATGCCCTGCGCGTTGCAGCGTCTGTCGATGGGCTGCAAGCGCAGGTCGATGGGATCAATATGCATGATCTGGCACGCGAGGTCGTGGCGATTTCCGAGGCTGGACTGAAAGCGCGCGCAAAGCCGGGGGCAGGGGGTATGGTCCCGGATGAAACACATTTTCTGAATGCTCTCAAAGAAACGATTGAAAGCGGACAAACCCCGGCAGACGAGCTTTTGGCCCATTATCAGGGTGACTGGGACGGTGATCTGAGCAGGATTTACAGCGAGTACAGCTATTAAGTGTCTATGCCGTTAGCATGACCAAAGGTGCTGTGCTTGAGGTTGAAGCTGCCTTTACCTTGCATAAACGCGCTACCACCTTTGGCAAGATTTCAAGAAGACCTGGCGCCGATCTTGGTTTCTGTTCCGGCTTTCAGTCGTTTGATATTGCCCAGATGCCTGACATAGACCAGCAGCCCAAGACCGATCCCCAAAAAGAAATATCCGCTAAACCCTGTAAACATCATGACCAGTGGTAGCCACCCTGCGACGACCAACGCAGCCATCGAGGAATAGCGGCTGATACCGGCAACCGCGAGCCAGATGATCGCAGCGACAAAGCCCATGGGCCATGCAAGTGCGAAGATCACGCCAAAGTAAGTGGCGACGCCTTTGCCGCCTTTGAATTTCAGCCAGATCGGAAAGCAATGTCCGACAAGTGCGGTTATGGCGGCAATCTGCGCTGCGGCATCACCTGCCAATTGTCTGGCCAAAAGAACGGCGATCGCTCCCTTCAATGCATCAAACAAAAGCGTTAGTGCGGCTGCTGTCTTATTGCCCGTGCGTAGCACATTCGTCGCACCAATGTTGCCCGAGCCAATGTCGCGCAAGTTACCCAGCCCCATGGCGCGGGCCAACAATACGCCACTTGGGATAGATCCCAACAGATAACCCGCAAGTGCCCAGATCAGGGCGGTGTTCAGATCTATCTCTGGCAAGAAAATCACGGCTGTCCCCAAATACGCGTTCCGTCGACCCAGGTCCCTAGGACTTTGCCCTGCATCCGCGCCCCGTCAAAGGGGGTATTTTTGGATTTTGACAGCAGCTTGGTCCGGTCAAGCTGGAACGGCGCATCCGGATCGAACAAGATCAGGTCAGCCGGCGTGCCTGAGCGCAGACGTCCTGCCTGTAACCCCAAAAGCCTCGCGGGATTGCGCGACAGCGCCCGGAAAAGTCGTGGCAGATCTATCATCTCGGCATGATAAAGGCGCAAGGCCGCCGGTAGCAGGGTTTCCAGACCAACAGCGCCACTTGCAGCTTCCTCATATGGCAGGCGCTTGCTTTCTTCGTCCTGCGGTGTGTGCATGGAACTGATGATATCAATCAATCCTTCGGTCAGTGCTTGGACCACGGCCAGCCGGTCATCCTCGCTACGCAAGGGTGGTTTGAGCTTAAAGAACGTCCTGTAATCGGCCACGTCCAACTCGTTCAGCGTCAGATGATGTACCCCGATCCCAGCAGTAATCTTCAGCCCGTTGCGTTTGGCGCGTTCCAGTGCGGGCAGCGCGCGGGCCGTCGTGATCTGGTCCACATGATAGCGCGCCCCGGTCATTTCCAGAAGGCTGATATCGCGGTCGAGACCCATCCGTTCGGCCATCGGCGACACGGATGGCAGGCCACGCAGCGATGCAAACTTCCCCGATGTCACCGCAGCGCCGGCAGATAGGCCAGGTTCCTGAACATGGCCAATCACCAAGGCGTCGAGCGAGCGGGCATAGGTCAGCGCGCGGCTGAAAACCTTGGTATTGGTGATCACACGGTCGCAGTCAGTGAAAGCGACAGCACCGGCGTCTTGCAGAAAGCCGATCTCGGTCATTTCACGACCTTCGCGCCCTTTGGTCAGTGCGGCCATGGGCAGGACATGAACGGGTGCATCCTCTTGCGCCCGCCGTTCCACAAACTCAAGCGTTTCAGGCGTGTCGATGGCCGGCAAGGTGTCTGGCCTTGTGACGATTGTGGTTACTCCGCCTGCTGCAGCTGCCTGACCGGCAGAGCGAAAGGATTCCTTATGCCGTTCCCCGGGTTCAGAGACTTTGACACCGATATCGATGATACCCGGCGCCAGACAATACCCGCCACAATCGACGACACTGGCGTCTTTGGGCGCGGCCAGATCATCGCCCATTGCGGCAATTTTGCCATCCTCGACGAGCAGCGCGCCTGGGCCATCGGTCAAAGCCACCGGGTCGATCAGGCGGGCATTGGCAAAGAAGGTCTTGGTCATGACAGGTCTTTCATGGCGGTCTGAAAATGTTGCGGCATCACCCTGAAATCCAGATAATCACGGCGACAAAGGCGAACATAAAGATGAGCGCATACATCGCGATCATGCCGCCAATCCTTGCGTCAGATTTCTTGTTTCGCGATGGTGGTGATGCGATTGCGCCCTTGGCAGAGGCATCCGGCAGAGGCTCTGTTGGATGGAGTGTTGCTGTTGGGCTGTAGGTGGTCACATGCGTCAAACCCGGCGTCAGTGTCAGCGTCTTGGCCTTGCCAGCTGATGCGCGCGACAATACTAAAATTGCGGTACCGGTGATGGCGTCCACGGCGGCCTTGTCAACAGCGTCTGCGCGCATATCGTAGCCTTCAAAGATATAAGCACTTAGCCTCATCTCTCCCAGGTCACTGATCCGAACCACATCCACATAGGTCGGGTCAAGCGTCGCCCCGAATAGCTCGGCGAGCCCTTCGGGCGTCTTCTCGCTTGCAGCCGCTGATAGCGGTTTTTGGATCTCAAATACGCGGATCTGGCCGTGGTCATTAGCGGGGATTGTCAGCATTTGCAGCCTCGTTGCGGACCTTTTGTGCAAGGGCATAAAGATCTGACCCGTTTACGACGTCGTCAAAGCCAATCCCGCCAAGCAGGTTACCCTGTTTGCCGCTTTTGATCCGAACGTTGTCCAATTTACCCTGATCAAGCGAGATACGGTCTTCCGACTGTATCTTGTAGGTTTGAAGCAAATGCCCCGTGAAAGATGTTTCGACAAACGCACGTTTATTGCTGAGCGCATATCGGATGAATTTGTGCCTGTTAAACGCAAAGGCGAAGCACCACATGAACGCCAATCCGAACTGAACCACAAAACCGACCAAGAGCATGGCGATGATCAGGATGGTACCAAAATCAGGGCTGGCATCCACTCTGGACATCTCATTTAGCGCAACGTCCGCCAGTATCGAACTGAACCACAAAGCAGCGATTGCTGGCATGATCATGAACAATTGATAATATTGTCTTGCTTTCGGGTCTGGGGCGGCTTCCCACAGCAATACCTCGTTCGGATCAAAATAGTCCTCCCAGCGATGTTTCTTGCGCAGTCGAAAATGCCTACTCATCAGGTCATCCCTACGTTTCGTTTTGCAGCCAAACGCACCAAATCAATAAAGGGCTGCGGCACGCTGGCTTGGATCTCGCCATGATAATCCGCGTGGATGTTGATCAAGCCATGACCTCTTGTGGTTTGCGCCTTGCCCGCAGGTTTTGCGCCAGCAGGTCCATCGCGGCCATGCGCACGGCAACCCCCATTTCGACCTGTTCCTGAATGACGGAGCGGTTGATGTCGTCGGCGATGGTTCCGTCGATTTCGACGCCGCGGTTCATGGGGCCGGGATGCATCACAATGGCATCGGGTTTGGCATGGCTGAGTTTGTCTGCATCAAGCCCATAGCGATGGAAATACTCACGCTCGGAGGGGATGAAGCCGCCGTCCATACGCTCTTTTTGAAGCCGCAGCATCATAACGACGTCGACATCTTTTAGACCTTCCTGCATGTCCTCGAATACCTCTGCGCCAAATTCGGCAATGCCCGACGGCATCAGCGTGGGTGGGCCGATCAGCCTGATCCTGTTTTCCATTTTGCCAAGTAGCATGATGTTGGAGCGGGCAACGCGGCTATGGGCGATGTCGCCGCAGATGGCGATTGATAGACGATGCAGGCGACCCTTGGCCCGCCTGATTGTCAACGCATCGAGCAAGGCTTGTGTAGGATGTTCATGCTTGCCATCGCCTGCGTTCAGGACCGCGCAGTTGACCTTTTGTGACAGTAGGTCGACAGCCCCGGAATGCGGATGACGCACGACCAACAGATCGGGCCGCATCGCGTTCAGCGTCAGTGCCGTGTCGATTAGTGTCTCGCCCTTTTTGATGGATGACGCCTGCATCCCCATGTTCATCACATCCGCGCCCAGTCGTTTGCCAGCGAGTTCAAAACTCGCTTGCGTCCGCGTAGAATTTTCAAAGAACATGTTGATCTGGGTCAGCCCTGCAAGGACGTCCCGATGGGCAATGCTTTTGCGGTTGTGATCGGCATAGCTGTCCGCCAGATCCAGCAGCGTTGTGATCTCGGTCTGATGCAGCGGTTCGATGCCCAGAAGGTGCTTCTGTCGGAAAGTCATGCCGGGCCTCGTTCCTGCGTTTCGCGGTGTTATAAGTCGCCCAGTGGTGCGCATCAATGCTTACACATGTCCAGAGATCCGTCATATTGTGGAATGATGGAATCATCCGAGACATATTGGACCGACCGGGCAGCGCTGGAATGGCAGGTGGAACTGGGTATAACGGACGCCGTGCTGGATACGCCGGTTGACCGATACGCGTTGGAGGCGGCAAAGCCCAAACCGAAAGCACCGGTTGTCGCACCTGACGGTCCTCCGCCCTCGGCGCCTGCGGTCCATGTCGATGCAGTGTCAGAGGCGCGGGCCCAGGCGGCGGCTGCTGGCGATCTGGATGCGCTTGCAGCAGCAATGCAAAGGTTTGAACATTGCGAGCTTAAGCGCGGCGCGCGCAGTTTCGTGTTTTGCGATGGGCAGCCAGAGGCACGCGTCATGATCGTGGGCGAGGCGCCGGGGCGGGAAGAGGATCGCGCAGGCAAACCCTTTGTTGGCCGGGCGGGTCAGCTACTCGACCGGATGCTGGAGGCCATTAATATGGGCCGCGCGCATGAGAATTCAGCCCGGGCTGTTTACATCACAAATGTTCTGCCATGGCGTCCACCGTCGAACCGGACGCCGGAAAAGGATGAAATCGCCATGATGCTGCCATTTCTGGAACGGCATGTGGCTCTGATCGATCCCGACATTGTCGTGCTGATGGGCAACACGCCCTGTCAGGCGCTTTTAGGGCGCACAGGCATCACGCGGATGCGGGGGCAATGGGTTGAGGTGCTGGGCAAGCCATGCCTGCCGATGTTCCATCCCGCTTACCTTTTGCGCAACCCCATTGCCAAACGTGAGGCGTGGGCGGATTTATTGGAACTGAACGCAAGGTTGCGGGGATAGAATGAAACGCATTTTGGCACTTTTGGCGCTTTGGGTCGCGCCAGTAGCGGCTGATCCGCTAGAGCTCATTGATTATGAAGCTTTGTTCGCCGAAAATCCTGATCAGGTTACTACAGCCAGCGATAACCGCAAAGTGCTGCAAATGGGTGATATCGTTCTGTTGCGCGATCAGGCGGATGGGATCAGCTATACCGGCATTGATCAAAGCGGGCAGGGTGCTGTCGGTTGCTTTGTCAGTGTGTTGGCGTCATTGGAAAGCGCCTTGCAAGCCTGTGAGGTCACGTTGTCCCCAGAGCAAAAAGCGATCAGTGATGCCTACCGGGCAGAAGCGCTGGCCTTCTATGCCGAGAACGCCTTTCCGCGCGTTGAACTGGCCGAAGTGGCGCGCCGTTACGACGCATTAGTAGCGTCCGAAATTGAGATGTCGCGACCCTTTTGTTCTGACCTTTCGGTCGTCACTGACTTTTCCGACCGCTTGTTTGTAGATGAGACACGGGCTGAGGTTGAAGGGATGATGTCTATTCCGCGCTTGCCGGTCGCAAATCCCTGCTTATGAAAATCGTTGCCGCCTCTGATTTGCACTTGAATACCGATTGCCGCACTGCACTTTTGCACGCAGCGGCTGACGCTGATGTTGTGATTGCTGCAGGTGATTTTGCGCAAAGGCGCGAAGGCTTGGCAGATTACGTAGCACCGCTCGAGGCACTTGGCGATAAAGGTCTGTTCGTGCCGGGAAACAATGAAACCGATACCGAGTTACGCACTGCCACGTCGGTTGCAGTCCTGCATGGCGATTGCATCACACGATCTGGCATAACCTTCTTCGGGATCGGCTGCGCAATCCCGCCCTTGCCGCCGCTGCCCTGGGGCAGTTTTGATCTGACCGAGGATCAGGCGGGCGGCATGCTGGCAGACGTCATGCAGGTAGATGTGGTCGTCAGCCACTCGCCACCCTTGGGGCATTGCGACTACCATCAAGGCTTGCGCCGCAATTTGGGCTCCAAAGCGCTTTTACGCTTTGTTGAGCGTGTGCAGCCGCAGTTGTTCTTGTGTGGACATGTCCATGACAGCTGGGGTGCGCGGTCACTGGTCGGTCGAACTATTGTCGCCAATCTGGGCCCAGTCCCCGTTTCATTTGAGGTGGAAGTATGAGCCGTATCGACGAAACCATGGAATTTGTCCCTGTCCGTATTGCCGTACTGACGGTCAGCGACACGCGTCAGATGGCGGATGATCGATCAGGGCAAGTACTCGTCGACCGGATTGAAGGGGCGGGACACAAGGTTGCGGTGCGAAAAATTATTCGTGATGAGCGGACCGAAATAGCTGAACAACTGCGTGAATGGTGCGCGGATGAGGCAATAGACGTCGTGATCTCGACCGGTGGCACCGGATTGACCGGCCGGGATGTCACTGTCGAAGCTCATCGCGATGTCTATGAAAAAGAGATTGATGCTTTCGGAACGGTATTCACCATGGTCAGCATGCAAAAGATTGGCACATCTGCCGTCCAAAGCCGTGCGACGGCGGGTGTCGCGCAGGGAACCTACCTATTCGCGTTGCCCGGAAGCCCGGGGGCTTGCAAGGATGCATGGGACGAAATTCTGGCCCGCCAGCTCGATTATCGACACCGTCCCTGCAATTTTGTGGAAATTATGCCCCGATTGGACGAACATCTGCGACGGAAATAACGCCTGCGTGCGTTAAATTGGAAAGCTGGGCAGCTGCGCCTAAGTCATTGGGCAGCAATCAAGGATGTTTTAGATGCGGTTTTTGCGCCGAAGCCTGACAGGCGTGTTTCTTCTTAGCGTGACTTTTGCGTTGATCGCGTTTGCCGGTCATATGATCCGCGAAGCTGTAGTGATGCGCATGAATGAAGAGCCCCGTAGCTTTCCGCAACGCGAGCGTGTGCTGGCCGTGAATGTGGTCACGCTTGAGCCGCAGCTGATTACGCCGGAGCTTACAGTTTTTGGTGAATTGCGCAGCCAACGGACCTTGGATTTGCGCAGTGCCAGCAGCGGCATCGTGCTTGAGGCAAGCGATGCGCTGGTCGAGGGCGGCGCGGTGAAAGAGGGTCAGTTGCTTTTGCGCATCGATCCGGCAGAGGCGCAGGCAACTTTGGACCGCGCAGAGGCCGACTTGCAGGATGCGCAAGCAGAGTTGCGCGATGCAGAACGATCATTGCTGCTGGAACAGGACGAGCTTACCGCAGCGCAGGCGCAGGCAGAGCTGCGCGCGCAGGCGCTGACACGAGCGCAGGATTTGCAAACGCGTGGTGTTGGCACGGCAGCTGCGGTCGAAGATGCGGAGTTGGCAGCGTCGTCAGCAGAAGCAGCCGTTTTGACTCGCAGACAGGCGCTTGCGTCGGCAGAAGCGCGGATTGATCAGGCACTGACGCGATTGGCGCGCGTCAAGATTGATGTGTCAGAGGCGGAACGAGACATTGCAGATACACAAGTGTTCGCCGCTTTTGATGGTGTTCTGTCCGAGGTGGCGATCAGCCCGGGGGGGCGCGTAACGGCGAATGAGCTCTTCGCCCAATTAGTTGACCCGACGCGGCTGGAGGTCAGCTTTCGCGTCTCAACCTCGCAATACGCCCGGTTGCTTGATGCAGATGGGCGGTTGATCAAGGCACCGGTGCGCTTGGCTTTGGATGTGTCGGGCGTCAACTTGGCCACGACAGGACAGATCATACGGGAAAGTGCGACGGTCGGGGCAGGCCAGACGGGCCGCTTGCTGTTTGCGCGACTAGATGCGGCACCGGGCTTTCGCCCTGGCGATTTTGTGACAGTGAGCATTGATGAGCCGGAATTGCAGAACGTGGCACGCGTCCCGGCGACCGCCGTAGGGCCTGATCAAACGGTGCTGGTGGTTGGCGCGGAAGACCGTCTTGAAAGTGGGGCGATACAATTGCTGCGGCGTCAGGGTGATGACGTCATCATCGACGTGCTTGATCTGGCAGGCGCTGTGATTGTTGCAGAACGTTCGCCGCTTTTGGGCACTGGCATTAAGGTCCGCCCGATCCTTCCCAGTGGTGTTACGCCGGACGAACCTGAGATGATCACACTCGACCCGGCACGACGGGCAAGACTGATTGCCTTTGTGACCGAAGGCCGGATGCCCGAGGAGGTAAAGGCGCGGATTATCGGACAGTTGGAACAGGAAGAAGTCTCATCTGAAACAGTTGCCCGGTTAGAAAGCCGGATGGACAGCTGATGGTTACGGGCGGTGAAAAGCTGAATGTGCGGGCGGGCGGGATCCTGTCCTATTTCACGCGACACAAGACGGCGGCAAACCTGCTTTTGGTGTTGATGTTGACGGCGGGGCTCTTGGCCTTTCCCAACATGCGCGCACAGTTTTTCCCTGACGTGGTGGTCGATGATCTGACTGTTTCTGTTGCCTGGGACGGTGCCGGTGCCGAGGATGTTGATGCCGCTATTGTGCAGGTTCTAGAGCCAGTATTGCTGGCGGTAGAAGGTGTTTCATCGTCTTCCTCGACCTCGCGCGAAGGAAGTGCGTCGATCCGGCTGGAGTTTGAACCGGGCTATGACATCGACCGCGCGGCTGAAGATGTGCAACTGGCCGTCGATACCGCGACAAACCTGCCAGAGGATGCCGATGATCCGTCGGTGCGCCGAGGTGGCTGGCGTGACCGGGTCACGGATGTTGTAATTACAGGGCCTGTCGGCGTGGATCAGCTTGCCCGTTTTGCCGACGAGATGTCGACACGGCTATTCGCCGAAGGTGTAACTCAGGTTAATGTGCAGGGGGTTGCGGCACCTTCAACCATTGTTGAAGTGCCCTCGATTGCGCTGATTGAGCACGACATTGGACTGTCGGACATTGCTGCGCGGATTGGGGAAGAGGCAGACGCTGATCCGGCGGGGGATGTGTCATCAAACGCCCGCGTGCGCACAGGTGTGGCCAAGCGCAGTGCTGAAGAGATCGGCGCAATTGTGCTGCGGTCGAACCCTGATGGATCGAAGCTGACCATTGCTGATGTCGCAACAATTCGCGTTGAGGGCACCGACCGGAACCGCGCCTATTTTGTCGGTAATGATCCAGCGATCAAGCTGCGCGTGCAGCGCACGCCTGCGGGTGATGCGATTGGGATGCAGGAGACCGTGGAACGGGTGGCGGATGAGTTGACCGCGACCTTGCCAGAAGGGGTTTCGATTGCGCTGACGAATGGGCGGTCAGAATTCATTACAGGCCGTTTAAACATCCTTTTGGACAATGGGCTGACCGGGCTGATGCTGGTCGTTGCGCTGTTATTTCTGTTTCTGAACGCACGCACGGCGTTCTGGGTCGCCTTTGGTATTCCAGCGGCAATGCTGGCGGCGATTGCGCTGATGTATGCGGTCGGGATCACGATCAACATGATCTCGCTTTTTGCGCTGATCATAACGCTGGGAATCGTGGTTGATGACGCCATTGTCGTGGGCGAACACGCGGATTTCCGTGTGCGCCAATTGGGCGAAGACCCGACAGTGGCCGCCGAACGGGCAGCGCAACGCATGTTCAGCCCGGTTTTTTCTGCCACGATTACGACGATTATCGCGTTTTTTGGATTGGTAATCATCGGCGGTCGCTTTGGAGACCTCATCGCCGACATTCCATTCACCGTAATCGTCGTTCTGGCTGCAAGCCTTATCGAATGCTTCATCATACTGCCGAACCATCTGGCCCATTCGATGGCTCATTCCGCCAAGGATCATTGGTATGATTGGCCGTCGCGGACTGTGAACCGAGGCTTCGATTGGTTCAAAGAAACCTTGTTCCGCCCGTTTATGGGGCTTGTCATCAAGGCGCGGTATCCGGTCGTCGCGATTGCTTTGGTGGCATTGGCGTCTCAGGTGACTCTGTTTATCGAACGTGAGGTCAGTTGGCGCTTTTTCAACGCGCCAGAGCAGAGCCAGGTTACTGGTAACTTTGCAATGCTGCCTGGAGCCACACGCGAAGATACAATGGAAATGATGCGCGAGATGCAGCGTGCAGCAGAGGCGTTGGGCGCAGAATACGAAGCCGAGCATGGGCTGAACCCGCTGAAATTCGTTGTGGCCGAGGTGGGTGGCAATTCAGGTCGTGCGATTGCAGGGTCCGATACGAAGGATGCCGACCAACTGGGTGCAATCACGATCGAGCTGATCGACGCTGATAGCCGCCCCTATACCAGCTTTGCCTTTGTCAGCGCTTTGCAGGACGCGATTGTGCAGCATCCGATGGCTGAAACCGTCAGCTTCCGCTCTTGGGGATCGGGGCCGGGAGGCGATAGTCTGGATATCCAGATGTTTGGGGCAGATAGTGAAACGCTTAAAGCCGCAGCTGAAGCGCTCAAGACCCGGTTAGCACAGTTCCCAGAGATTTCCGGGCTGGAAGACACGCTTGCCTATGACAAGCAAGAGCTGATCCTTGAGCTGACACCGCAAGGCCAGGCCTTGGGGCTGGGCATCGACGGGCTGGGCCGCGTGTTGCGCAACCGGTTGGGCGGGATAGAAGCTGCGAGTTTTCCTGTTGGGGCGCGGTCTGGCACGATCCAGGTCGAGTTGCCTTCGGGCGAATTGTCGGCAGACTTTCTGGAGCGTACGCAGGTGCGGACCGGTGACGGCGTTTATGTCCCGCTCGCCGATGTCGTGACGGTGCAAAGCCGAACCGGGTTCTCCACAGTACGGCGTGAGAACGGGATCCAGCTGATTTCGGTCATCGGCGATCTGGATGACGATAACGCGGCGCGGGCAACCGACATTCAGATAGCGATTAATGAAGATATCCTGCCAGGCATTGAAAGCGATTTTGGCATCGAAACGCAGCTATCGGGGCAGAGCGAGCAGGAACAGCGGTTCCTCAATGATGCAAGGACCGGGCTGATTCTGGTGCTGCTGGGCATCTACCTGACATTATCGTGGATTTTCAGCAGTTGGACACGGCCTGTTGTGGTTATGTCGATCATTCCCTTTGCCTTGGTAGGCACGATCTATGGGCATTATGTCTGGGAGATCCCGCTCAGCATGTTCACCGTTGTGGGCCTGATCGGGATGGTCGGGATAATCATCAACGACAGCATCGTGCTGGTGACCACCGTGGATGAATATGCTCAGGACAGGGGGCTGGTGCCCGCGATTATTGACGGAACGGTGGATCGGCTGCGACCTGTCATGCTTACCACGCTGACCACAGTGCTTGGACTGATGCCACTACTTTATGAAGGGTCCAATCAGGCCGAGTTCCTGAAGCCAACGGTTGTCACACTTGTTTTTGGTCTGGGCTTTGGGATGTTCTTGGTGTTGCTTGTCGTGCCTGCGGTCATGGCGATGCAGCAAGACGTGCACAGGCAGGTACAGGCAGCCAAGCGCGCCTTGCGCGGACGTCGGGTTGCGATGGTTGTTCCCGCAGGGATCGGCGCATTGGGGGCCATGGGGCTCTTTGCAGGCATTCTTGCACCCGTTATTCTGACAGGTGCTGCATGGGGGCCAGCGGTGGCATTGTTACCTGTGTTGCAAAATGGCTTCGCTGCCGCGTTTGGGGTGTTTGTTATTGGACTGATAGGGCTGTTGGTAGCGATTTACACCATCGCTGTCCTTGGCACCTGTTGGCGCAGGACGCGCGCTTAACCCGCTTCGCAACCGCGGATATCGACGGCCTGATTGCCGCCCAGTATCGTGATCCGTACAGCAGAGCGATCCAAAGCGAAGGCGCGGCCACCGGTATGAATCATGTCGACGGTCGCAGAAAGCGTATCGCCGTCGCGCGCGATATCAGCCTCTGATACCCAGACACTCCGGTCCCCTGCTTCGATCACCACATATTCGCTTGCGGTCGTGGCGGGCAGGTCAATGACTGTGGTGACCTGCAACCCGTCGCTGATTGGTGCGATCTGACATACAACATCACCAACGTCTGCCTCTTCCGCCGTCATTGGACGATTGATCAACGCAGCAGTAATTGCTGCGTCACGCTCGCCATCGACTGGCAGAAGTTCGTCGAAATCAAGCGTGACGGGAATGCATATTTCTTCGCAGACACCGATATGGATCTGGCCGCTAATGCGCATGGGTGCTTCGGGGTCATCGCTGTTCAAGCGCAATGGGAACACGACGTGATCGGCATAGCCAACGGAATACATGTCATTCTGATAAAAGACCTGCGGAACCGGCCAAAGGGGTGTGAAACTGGTGATATTCTCGGACCCCGCCAACGAGAATTGCGGTGGTATGCCCCCATCGCCCGGCGCGCGCCAATAGGTCTTCCAACCCGGATCCAGCGTGATACGGATGCCTGCCATATGCTCACCCGAGGCGTTACGCCAACCGGGCAGGATCTCGATTGATGCCAAATCATCGAACGGACCGGCTGAACCAACGGTCGGCAATGCCGCAAGGGCAAGGGTTATGAGCGTCATTTTGCGCATGCCACCTTACTTATGCAAAGCGGCTGCAATGGGAAGTCACGTTTGCGACAGCCCTTGCAATGTTGACCCTTGCGTCCGTTTTCCACAGATCACATTATCCGGTCATGACCGATGACACAGTCAATTTGGCCGGAAAACTGCTGGTTGCGATGCCGGGCATGGGCGATCCGCGCTTTGCGCAAAGTGTTGTTTACATGTGTGCCCATGACGAAGACGGCAGTATGGGGCTGATCGTGAATAAACCGCAACGTGACGTCGAATTCGCGCATTTGCTGAAAGAGTTGGAGATCGCGCGCGGCCCAAAGACCCGTGATATCAGGGTGCATTTTGGCGGCCCGGTCGAATTGGGCCGTGGATTCGTTTTGCATTCAAGCGACTATCTTGCCGAAAACGGCACGCTGCAGGTGGATGATCAGGTTGGCATGACAGCAACGTTGGAGGTGTTGGAAGACCTGGCCAAAGGCAAAGGGCCCAAGTCTTCGATGCTCGCACTTGGTTATGCGGGCTGGGGTCCCGGACAGCTTGAACGGGAGATTGGTCAGAATGGTTGGCTGATTTGTGATCCGCGCGAAGACATCATCTTTGGCCGTGCGAATGAGCATAAGTGGACGGGTGCTATGAAGATGATGGGGATTGACCCGCTCTTGTTGTCCGAGACCGCTGATCGCGCGTAGGGCGTAAGATCCGGCAAAGGATGTTGCCTCGTTTCTTTTAGAACTCTGTCAGGATGCAGGGCCGATCAAGGTCCGCATGATGGCTTTCGCATTGTCGCTGGACCAATCAGCATCACCCTGCATACGCGCGATCTCATTTCCATCGGGATCAAGAACAATTGTCACTGGAAGTCCAAGAACCCCAAGACTACGGGCAAGGCTTTGGCGCGCATCCGTATGTAGTGGCAGGTTATCAACCCCGATCTCGTCGAAAAAGCGTTGCATACCGGGCAGTGGGTTGCGGCCGGTGGCGATGGTGACAACCTCCATGTCATCGCCGCCCATCTCAGCCTGCAGCGTCGACAGCAGTGGCATCTCATGCCGGCAAGGCGCGCACCATGTGGCCCAAAAATTCAGGACCACATGCTTTCCCTGATAATCGGCGAGCGTCATTTCTGCGCCGTCTTCTCCTTTGAACGGCACCTCCGAGCTTGCGATCGGTTCGGCATGGAAGATCAGCTTGCGCATGTCGCCTTCGCGCATGGCTTCGGCGGCCGCAATGTCCGATGCGCCGGGATTTGCAACGCTGACGAGGGCCGTATAAAGCAGGGCTGACAGTAACTTCCGCATGGGCGCTTTCCTTTATGACCAAATCCGCAAACACGATGTGGGGCGGGCGTTTTGCCGCCGGACCGGACGCGATTATGGAGGCGATCAATGCCTCAATCGGGTTCGACCGTCGCCTTGCGCCACAGGATATCGCAGGTTCACGGGCCCATGCGGCGATGTTGGCCGCCACAGGCATCATTACGGATAAAGACGCCGAGGCCATCCGGGAAGGCCTGCTCACCGTTTTGTCAGAGATTGAAACGGGGGATTTCCCGTTTTCTGCCGCTTTGGAAGACATCCACATGAATGTGGAGGCGCGTTTGAAGGAGTTGATCGGCGAACCGGCAGGTCGGTTGCATACCGCCAGATCGCGCAACGATCAGGTGGCTGTGGATTTCCGGTTATGGGTGCGGGATCAATGTGATGCGGCTGATGAAGCGCTCGGCGCGCTCTGTCGCGCGCTTCTCGCGCAGGCCGAGGCGGGTGCGGATTGGGTCATGCCCGGTTTTACGCATTTGCAAACCGCGCAACCTGTAACATGGGGCCATCATATGCTGGCCTATGTGGAAATGTTTGCCCGCGACAGGTCTCGTTTTGCTGATGCGCGCAAGCGGATGAACACCTCGCCTCTGGGCGCGGCCGCGCTGGCGGGGACGTCTTTTCCGATAGATCGTCAGATGACCGCAGACGCGCTGGGCTTTGATCGGCCTATGTCCAATTCGCTCGATGCTGTTTCGGATCGCGATTTTGCACTGGAGTTTCTGGCGGCCGCCAGCATATGTGCGATGCACCTAAGCCGTTTGGCGGAAGAGCTGGTGATCTGGTCATCCGCCCAGTTCAGGTTCGTAAAGATGTCCGACAAATGGTCGACGGGGTCGTCGATCATGCCGCAAAAGCGCAATCCAGATGCCGCCGAACTTATCCGCGCCAAGATCGGGCGCATCTTCGGGGCCAATGTGGCACTGATGACCGTGATGAAAGGTCTGCCGCTGACATATTCGAAGGATATGCAGGAAGATAAGGAACAGGCCTTTGATGCTGCTGACAATCTGATGTTGGCGCTTGCTGCGATGGGCGGCATGGTTGGCGACATGACGGCCAACAAGGACAATCTGAAAGCTGCAGCCTCCAGCGGATTTTCGACAGCGACCGATCTTGCTGATTGGCTGGTGCGCGAACTTGGGCTACCGTTTCGTGAAGCGCATCATGTCACTGGCGCGCTTGTGGCTTTGGCCGAAAATAAGGGATGCGATTTGCCTGATTTGACGCTTGAGGACATGCAGGCCGAACATGCGGGCATCCGGGCGGATGTGTTTGATGTGCTTGGCGTTGAAAACTCGGTTGCCTCTCGGACAAGTTTCGGTGGAACCGCCCCGGATCAGGTTCGCACACAGATTGCCTATTGGACGGAACAGTTGAACGCATGAGGCTTTGACATGAAAAAGATTGCTTTGATAATCGCGCTTGGGGCGCTTGCAGCATGTGGTGCAGATGCGCCTCCCTTGCAGCCGAATGCCAATGTAGGGCTAAGTGTGGGATCGAACGGCGTCAACACGACCGCAGGTATTGGCGCATCAAACGGAACCGTATCCTTGGGGCTAAACCTCTGATGCGCAACGTCTATCTGCTGTTGGCCATCTGGGGCACCGTTCACCCGATGTACTATTTCATTACCTGGTTTCAGGCTGAAGGCTTTGACATCATGAAGATGGTCGATGCCTGGCACGTGAACGCGGCGACCAGTGGGCTTGTTTGGGATCTGACAATTGCAGCGGTCGCTTTGACGATCTGGATCATAGTCGAAGCGATTAGGACCAAGAATTATCTGAGCCTCATCGCGATCCCGGCGACCTATTGCATCGGTGTCAGCTGTGGGTTGCCGCTGTACCTCTATCTGCGCGAACGGGTTGTCTATTACAAAGACCAGCATAAGGTCCGCGTTTAGGGTTGGTCTTTAACCGCGATCTGCTATGTCCAGATTTGGTTTTGGACAAGGATCGTGAGATTGGACCACTTTCTTTATCGTGACGGCGCATTGCACGCCGAAGATGTGCCCGTGGCCGAGATTGCGGCCGCGGTCGGTACCCCGTTTTACGTTTATTCCACAGCGACCCTGACACGTCATTTCAAACTGTTTGATGATGCGCTGGGTTTTTCTGATCACCTCGTTTGCTTTGCTATGAAGTCCTTGTCAAATCAGGCGATTATCAAGGTGCTGGGAAATGCCGGTGCGGGCATGGATGTGGTTTCGGTAGGGGAATACCTGCGGGCTAAGGCCGCAGGTATACCTGGCGAGCGGATCGTCTTTTCCGGCGTCGGCAAGACGGCGGATGAAATGCGCACCACGCTGGAAGGTGGTATTCGGCAGTTCAACGTCGAAAGCGAACCAGAAATGGTGATGCTGGATCAGGTGGCACAATCGCTAGGCCTTGTGGCCCCGATCACCGTGCGTGTGAACCCAGATGTCGATGCAAAAACCCATGCCAAGATCGCGACAGGCAAGTCCGAAAACAAATTTGGCATCCCGATCAGCCGCGCGCGTGAGGTTTATGCGATGGCAGCTAAGATGCCGGGCCTAAAGGTTATCGGGATCGACGTGCATATCGGATCTCAATTGACCGAACTGGCGCCATTTGAAGCGGCTTATCACAAGGTTGCTGAGCTGACCGAACAGTTGCGTGCGGATGGACACGAGATCAAGCGTCTTGATCTTGGCGGGGGCTTGGGCATTCCTTACGCCCGCTCAAACGAAGCACCGCCGCTGCCAACTGATTATGGCGCTTTGATCGAGCGAACCGTCGGCCATCTGGGTTGCGAGATCGAAATCGAACCGGGGCGGCTGATCTCGGGCAATGCTGGCCTGATGGTATCGAAGGTGATTTACGTGAAATCCGGCGAAGACCGCGATTTTCTGATCCTCGACGGTGCGATGAATGACCTGATTCGGCCTGCCATGTACGAAGCATGGCACGACATCGTGCCAGTGATCGAACCGGAACCGGGTGCGGAACCCGCAAAATACGATATCGTCGGTCCTGTCTGCGAAAGTGGCGACACGTTTGCGAAAGGCCGGATGATGCCTGCTGTTGGTCCCGACGATCTTGTCGCCTTCCGCTCTGCCGGTGCCTATGGAGCGGTGATGTCGTCAGAGTACAATTCCCGGCCTTTGATCCCTGAAGTGCTGGTGGACAAAGATCAATTTGCAGTTATCCGCCCACGTCCTACCTATGAAGAAATGATTGCGCGCGATACCATGCCAAAGTGGCTAGAGTAGGCGCACCCATGGGAGAAAACCGCTGACAGATCATCCTGATCAGATGCGACATCTAAAAATGCCTGTTGCAGCCACCCGTGCCGGGATGGTGGCTGAACAGGTTGTGCGATCGTTCTGGCCGCTTTGGACCGTTCTTTTCCTCGTTCTTGCGCCACTCATGATGGGCTGGCAGGACATCCTGCCGTTAGAAGTTTTCTGGGGTGGTGCAGTCGTATCGGTGATTGCGTCTCTGGCCGCATTGATTTGGGGCGCGCGGCGATTCCGCATGCCTAGTAAGGCCCAGGCTTTGGCGCGTGTGGATGCGGCGATGCCCGGACGGCCCATTGCGGCAATTGCCGACAGTCAGGCCATAGGCAGCGGCGACGCCGCATCAGAGGCCGTGTGGCACGCTCACATGCAGCGTATGACGGAGCGCACCAGGGACGCACGCGCGATCGAGCCGGATCTGCGTGTCTCCGACAAGGATCCTTATGGGCTGCGTTTTGTAGCTTTGTTGTTCTTTGTCGCTGCCTTGCTTTTCGGTTCATTTTTGCGCGTAGGGTCGGTGGGCGAGATTGCAACGGGAGGTGAGCCGACATTGGCCAGCGGCCCTGTCTGGGAAGGCTGGATCGAACCGCCCGGCTATACAGGCAAACCATCAATTTACCTCAACGACGTTCCGGCAGGTCCTTTGCGCGTTCCCGAAGGTAGCGAAGTCACCTTGCGCCTTTATGGTGAAGTGGGTGCGCTGACGGTCGTCGAAACGATCTCGGGCCGGGTAGAGGATTTGGGTGCCGCGTCCGACGAACAGCAGCAATTCACGATCTCTCAGTCGGGCGTTTTGTCCGTTGAAGGCGAAAATGGGATCGAATGGAACGTCACAGCCGTTGCTGACGCATCGCCAGAGGTCGAATTGACCGGTGGCGTTGAGGCAGACGCAATGGGTGAGATGTCACAGCCTTTTGCGGCTTTCGATGACTACGGGGTAGAAAGCGGAACCGCGACGATCAAACTTGATCTGGCCGCTGTTGAGCGTGTGCATGGTCTTGTCATTGATCCTGATCCGATTGAGCCGCTCGTCCTTGATCTGCCGATGCCGTTCACCGGTGACCGGTCGGATTTCGAAGAATTCCTGGTCGAAAATCTTAGCGAGCATCCTCTCGCCAACCTGCCGGTAACGCTGCAATTGGAAGTGACAGATGCTGCAGGTCAGACTGGCGTGACAGATGCTGAGCCGATGACCCTGCCGGGTCGGCGTTTTTTCCAACCTTTCGCACGGGCGGTGATCGAACAGCGGCGTGACCTGATGTGGTCAAAGGCAAACATGCGCCGGGTGAGCCAGATTTTGCGCGCGGTCTCGCACCGGCCAGAGGGGCTGTTTTCCAACGAAACCACCTATCTGCGGCTTCGCACGATCATCCGGCGGCTGGATAACTTTCAGGATGTCGGCCTCACAGACGAAGGGCAGGCCGAGATCGTTGAGGCGTTGTGGGATCTTGCGATCCAGCTTGAAGATGGTCGCTTGGCTGATGCGCGTGAGCGTTTGCGCCGTGCGCAGGAACGCTTAGCTGAGGCGATGCGCAATGGGGCCTCGGACGAGGAAATCGCTGAACTGATGCAGGAATTGCGTGAGGCGACCGACGACTACATGCGCATGCTTGCCCAAGAGGCAGAGCCGAACGACGGAACCGATCAGGCAGATAACGGCGAAAACACCCAGCGCATGTCGATGGATGAACTGCAAGCGCTGATGGATCGTATCGAAGAGCTCATGCAAGAAGGCCGGATGGCCGAGGCACAAGAGCTGATGGAACAGCTGAACCAGATGATGGAGAACATGCGCGTCACGCAGGGCGAAGGCGGCGATGGCCCGCAGACGCCGGGCCAGCAATCCATGCAAGACCTGGCCGAAACGCTGCGTGATCAGGAACAACTGTCTGATGATGCATTCCGTGACCTGCAGGAACAGTTCAATCCCGGTCAGGGTCAACAAGGCCAGCAACAACAGCCGGGCCAGCCCGGTCAGCAAGGCCAACAGGGACAGGGCCAACAACCTGGGCAACCACAAGGCCAGCAAGGTCAACAGGGTGGGCAAGACGGTCAGGATGGGCGCCAGGGCGAAGGTCAAGGCGTGGGAGAAGACGCACAAAGCGGACAGGTCGGCAACGGTACTGGCGGTGAAGGTGATCAAGATCCTCGCAGTCTGGCCCAACGACAAGAAGCGTTGCGTCAAGAGCTTCAACGCCAGCGCAACGGGTTGCCAAATCTGGATGGCGAGGCGGGCGAGATCGCACGTCGATCACTTGAACGTGCAGAAGGTGCAATGGAAGGGGCCGAAGAGGCGCTCCGCGATGGCGATCTGGCCGAGGCAATTGATCGGCAAGCGGAAGCAATGGACGCATTGCGTAACGGGATGCGCGAACTGGGCCGTGCTTTGGCACAGAACCAACAGGCTGAGCCCGGCCAAGGTAGTGAACAGGGTGAGGCCGCGGGTCGGCCGGTGCCGGGGCAACGTGATCCGCTCGGTCGTGAAATGGGCAATACCGGGCAATTGGGAACTGATCAGCAGCTGCTTGGACGCGAAGAAATCAATCGCAGAGCGGAAGAGCTGCTAGGCGAAATTCGCCGCCGTTCAGCCGAGCAAGACCGGCCAGAGGTGGAGCGCGACTATCTGCGACGTCTGCTGGATCAGTTCTAAAAGTTCTGGGTCCGGGCGCGGATCCTAACCGTCGCTTTGCGTTCCACCACCACCGGTGAATTCGGCAATCATGGCTTGCGCCTTCTGCACAATGTCGTTCAACCACAATCGGATTTGATCGATAGTTTCGACATAAGGCACCATGTACTGGCTGAATTGCGGCAGGTTTTCATTGATCTGCGTTTGGAAGAAATACGGTGCCATAATGATCGCGAGGATCACCAACACAAAGAAAAAGCCACGGCGAAAACCGCGACGTTTTGTGGCCTCGTGTTGTTCTGCTTCGGTTAGACCAGAGGTGTCGCTTGCTTCTGCCCGAGCCCGCAAAGAGGCGTTGATCTCTTCGATGGTCGGCACCGCGCGTACATTTGCCTCGGCGGCAGAGGTACTTGTGGGCACCGCACCCGTAGACGCGGCGGCTATCGCAGCAGGCGTTCGAGCTTGCGTCCCGCCTTCTGCAACTGTCATTTCTGCGATCCGGCGGCGGGTTTCTTCGACATTTACCCCCGGTGGTCGGGATGGTGCTGTCTGGGTTGGGGGTGGTCCGCTGTTTTCAGCAGCCCGTGCACGGCCTTCATGCTCTGCCTCTTGCCGCAGGATATCGCTGACGGCGGAATCAAGCGGTTTGCGCTGTGGTGCATCTACCGCCGGCGTGTTCAGCAACAATTCGCTGCGTTTACGTCCAACGGCGGCAGGCTTTTCTGTTTGAAACCAGGTGTGCGCGCAGCTTGAACACTGCACATCGCGCCCACCTTCTGGAATAGCGTCATTCGCGATGTCGTATTGTGCACCGCAGTTAGGGCAAACTAGCCTCATAATACTTCCATCCTTCTGCCCGGCAGCCTGATCTTTTGTTGTTATAGCCGCGCACAATCTAGCAAGGGTCACCGCAAACGCAAAGGTTTTGCGAAAGCGGGCAGACACCACGCATTGAAACCTGTTGCAGATTTGGGCAGAAGAGCCGCGTAGCCCAAAGGAATGCGACGTGATCGAACTTGATAAAGTGTCTTATGGCTATGGCGGTATGGCGCTTTTTTCGCAGCTTTCCTTGACGTTGGCGCCGGGCTCATTTCAGTTTCTGACCGGACCGTCCGGTGCGGGTAAGACAACACTGCTTCGGTTGTGCTACGCTGACTTGCATGCGAAAGCAGGGCATGTGCGTCTTTTCGGGCAAAATACGACACAGCTTGATCGCGACGGGGTTGCTTTTGCACGCAGACGGATTGGTGTTGTGCATCAAGATTGCCAGTTTCTGGATCATCTGTCGGTTGCCGAGAATATCGCCCTTCCGCTGACTGTCGCCAACCGTGCGCATGAAGCAGCGGCAAACCTGCCGGAACTGCTCAGTTGGGTCGGATTGGGCCCACAGGCAGGCCAGTTACCGCCACAGCTTTCGGGCGGCGAACGGCAACGCGCGGCATTGGCCCGGGCGGTGATCATGTCGCCTGATGTGATCATCGCCGATGAACCGACCGGCAATGTGGATTGGGAGATGTCGCAAAGACTGCTGACACTGCTTGTTGAGCTGAACAGGATGGGTAAGGCTGTGCTGATCGCCACGCATGACCTTCACATGATCCGGTCGCTGAAGTCTGATTTGAACGCGCATGTGTTACGCCTCAAGGATGGTCAGCTGACCGAGGCAGGAGCAGCGCTATGAAAGCGATCCTCGCGCTGATTGTTGGTGATCCGCAGGCTGATCGGGCGGTACCTCCAACTGGTATCACGGCCCGTCTAACCGTTTTTGCGGCGGCTGCGATGGCGTTTCTGGCAGTCATCGCGATTGCCTTGTCGCTTAGTGCGGGGCGTGTAGCGGAACGGTGGGCGGATGAACTGGCGCAGTCGGCCACGTTGCGTTTGCCAGCAGATCCCACGCAGGCGGACGCGCTACTGCTGTCGGCGCTAGAAGTGTTGCAGACAACCCCAGGTGTCGCCAGAGCCCGCGCGCTATCTGATGACGAACAACACGCGCTGCTTGAGCCCTGGTTCGGCCCGGATCTACCGCTTGAGACCCTGCCGATTCCACAATTGATCGAAGTCATTGCCGATGATGAAGGCTATGACAGTGCGGGTTTGCAGGCCCGCCTGACCGCGCAGGTGCCGGGGGCGGTGCTAGACGATCATCGCAACTGGCGCGCGCCGCTTTTGGCGGCTTCAACCCGCTTGCGGATGATTGGCTGGATAGCGGTGTTGCTGATCTGGGCTGTTATCGCTGCAGTCATCACGCTGGCGGCCCAGGCTGCGCTAAGCGCCAATGCGCAAGTCATACGTGTCTTGCGCCTTGTGGGCGCGCGTGATGTTTACATCGCACGGGCATTTGTGCGTCGGTTCACGCTGCGGGCTGCGTTTGGCGCCACTGGAGGAGTTGTTCTAGGGCTGCTGGTCATGCAGTTGATTCCGCAGGACGCCGGGACATTAGGTCTCATGACGGATATCGGGTTTCGGGGTGCAGGCTGGCTGTGGCCCGCGGTTATTCCCGTTTTGGCCGCTATCGTGGCTTTTGTTGCGACACGTGCGGCAGCCTTTGCGCGGCTGAAAGAACAGACCTGAGTTATCCGACTCATCGTGTGTGTTTGCTGATTTTTTGCGGGCGGATGTATGAGATCGGAGAGCACACGTCTGAACTCCAGTCACCCGTCCCGCTCTCGTATG
>ERZ1740070.34-NODE-34-length-110062-cov-7.649795_pt1 | contig 110062 bp, 95 predicted proteins | sample MGYA00581734_ERZ1740070 | MGnify/ENA primary metagenome ERZ1740070 (study PRJEB43018, sample SAMN04849744) | marine metagenome | isolation source: floating plastic debris | place: Pacific Ocean | collected 2008-09-01 | study: EMG produced TPA metagenomics assembly... | reverse complement strand
CTGATCGCGCAATAACCACTACGGGCCAGCCCTTGCACCAGCAACGGCTGGCCTTTTCCATTTGGGGGGATGGGATAATGGCGACATCTGACGAGGTAGAAGACAGCGGCCCGTTGAGGGTGTTCAAAGGTCCAGCGGACTTGGCCTTGTCGGTGCTGTGTTTCCTGATCGCAGTTGGGCATATCTACGTCGCCTTTGATCCGGTTCTCTCAGAACTCCAACGCAACGCGTTTCACTTTGCGGGCTTCGCTTTTCTAGCTGCGGTTCTGTACCCGATGTGGCGGGGGCCTTCGGGGCGAAGCTCTCCGATCTGGATTGATCTTTTGCTTGGGGTGTCTGTTGCCGCGTCTGCTGTTTGGCTGACCGTCGCGGAGAACATGATATACGACCGAGGGGTGAAGTTTGCCCTGCCCGACTGGATTGCAGCGGTGATCTGCATTATCGGCGCGATTGAGCTGACCCGGCGTGTGGCCGGTTTGATCATCCCAATTCTGATTATCCTTTCGCTCACCTATGTGGCGTTCTGGGGGCAGTTCATCGGCGGTGTCTTTGCCTTTCCCGGACTGAGTGCTGAGACCGTCGCGTTTCGGTCGATTTTTGGCGATGACGCCATGTTCGGAACGATCGCGCGGATTTCATCGACGACGGTGTTTTTGTTTATCATCTTCGGCGCATTCCTGTTGCGGTCGGGCGCGGGTGAGTTTGTGATCAACATGGCGCGCGCTGTGGCGGGTAAGCTGGTGGGTGGTCCGGGGATTGTTGCGGTGATTGCGTCAGGCCTGACGGGGACCATTTCAGGGTCTGCGGTCGCCAACACGGCGTCGACCGGAGTCATCACCATTCCGCTGATGAAACGCGCGGGCTTTCAGCCAAAGTTCGCAGGCGGGGTTGAGGCCGCAGCCTCCACCGGGGGGCAATTGATGCCGCCCATCATGGGGGCCGGGGCCTTTGTAATGGCGAGCTTCACGCAGATCCCTTACGAACATATCGTTGCGGTCGCAGCGATGCCCGCGTTGCTCTATTTCCTGTCGGTCGCGTTCTTTGTCCGGATCGAGGCACGTCGTTACAACCTGCCGCCGTTGCCAGATGAAGGACAGACCGTTGCAACGGCGTTCAAGGAAGGTGGAGCGAGTTTTGTGATCCCGATCAGCGTGTTGATCGGCATGCTGGTTGCTGGGTTCACGCCGACATATGCGGCCGTCTTTGGTATCCTTGCTGTCATCGCCTCAAGCTGGCTGACGAAAAACCGGATGGGCCCTGTCGCCGTGTTTGAGGCTTTTGTGATGGGCAGCAAAGGGATGGTGTTGACCGCCGTGCTTTTGTGTTCTGTCGGTTTGATCGTGAATGTCATCGCAACCGCCGGTGTTGGCAATACGTTCAGCCTCATGATCGCAAGCTGGGCTGGGGGCAATGTGCTGATCGCCATTGTGTTGATCGCGTTGGCAAGCCTTGTGCTTGGTATGGGGTTGCCTGTCACCGCTGCTTACATTGTGCTTGCCACGCTGTCTGCACCTGCCCTTTCTGGTATGATCAGCGATCAGTTTGTGATCGCACAGATGGCAGCGGGTGCATTGCCCGAGGCGGCGAAGGCGGTTCTGATGTTCGGCATTCCAGAGCAGATCGAAATGCTGTCGCGTGATCTGACATACGCGGAAGCCTCCGGCCTTGTGCGGTCATTGCCGTTGGAGATTGCAGCGCCTCTGCGCGACCTGGTTGTGCCTTCGGAAGTGGCGGTGACCGCGCTTTTGTCAGCGCATATGATCATCTTTTGGTTGTCGCAGGACAGCAATGTGACACCCCCCGTCGCTTTGGCGGCGTTTACGGCAGCGGCGATTGCAAAGTCACCGGCCATGGCCACGGGTGTGGCAAGCTGGAAGCTGGCCAAAGGCCTTTACATCGTGCCCGTGCTGTTTGCCTATACACCTTTCCTGTCGGGTGATTGGCCTGCGATGATACAGGTGTTTGGCTTTGCGGTTATCGGCGTCTACGGCCTGTCAGCGGCGCTGCAAGGGTGTATGGAAAAACCGTTTGGCTTTGTTATGCGCGGTTTGTGCCTGTTGGCTGGGCTTGCCTGTCTGTGGCCAGAGGCTTTGCTTGCCAACATCATCGGAGCGATTGCCGTGATTGGGCTGTTGGTCTGGAACATCAAGTTCACGGACCGAACAGAAATCCCGGTTGCCACCTCGCCCTGACCGCGCACGCAGGCCAAAATTGGAGTTTCGCTTGGTCGCGTCGTGCGTCTTATGAAACGGCGCAATCAGGTCCGCGCTCCAGCGGCTTTTCAATTGTGATCTCGCTAGGCAGCCAATCAAAAATCGCCATCGCCTGCCCAGTGTCAAAGCCGACATAAAGCGTGCCAGTTTCTGGCTGAAGGGCGACACCTTCGGCATCAAACCCGTAAGCCGAGAGCGGATGCACCGACAAAACACGACCATCCGGGGCAAGTTCAAACAAACTGTTGAGGCCTTCATTGTCGTCCACGACCAGAATATTCCCCGAATATGGATCGCGTGTGACGCCTTGAGGTTCCGTCATTGGCGGGTCGAACTGATCGCCAAAAAGCTCCATCAATACTGTGCCGTCAGGCGCAATGCGCAAAAGGCGGGAGGGGTCATCCTCGACCACCAGATAGCTGCCATCCGCATCAAGGTGCAGCCCTTCCGTGTCATAAAGTGTTTGGCTTAGTCGAAACGGTGCATCGATAAAGACGCCATCGCGGTCGATGCGGCGAAACTCTCCCCACCCGTTGGCGATAAGCAGACCACCCTCTTCGACTGTCAGACTGCGGACAGAGGTCATGCCAGTGTCAAAGCGGCGCAACTCCTTTCCAAACGTTGTGAGCAGGATGACCTCGCGGCTTTCGTTGGCCACCCAGATGCCACAGACCTGTGCGTCATAGGCAATACTGACAGCGCGGAAATTCGGGACTGTTTCACGATGATAGATGTCAGCATTTGCGGGTGTTGCGCATATCAGGGCGAGGCTGATCAAAACATGTCTCACAAGGTGGCCCTTCTGCTATACGACGCTGCTGGGCATCGAGGCGGCCCGCGGTGTCAGTGTTTTCACACGTCGGCTGAGCGTTATTTCTGGGACGCAGCTTGATAGATACATCGCACGCTCTGTCGTGTTTGGGCCAATCATGCCAAGGTCTGACAGGACTGCAACAGGATCCAAGTGTATGCCCCCGTCAAAAGCTCGTCATTTATTCATACCGCTGCACTTTGGAGGCGGTTCTACGTTGAGACACGTTCGTCCAAACGGACGCCCTGCCAGACATCTAAAGTGACGCCCCTTCAGATCGCGGCGCGCTATGGGCGCAGTCTTTTGGTTCTGGGCCTTATCGCAGGCGCCAGTTTGCCAGACGTTGCATATATATTGCGTCCTTGGCTGCCCGAACTGGTGGCTGTTTTGCTGTTCATCACGGCCATGCGGGTTGGCCACCAGACCGCGCTTGGCAGCGTGATGGCGTTAAAGCGCGTCATTACCATTATCTTGGCCTTACAGCTGGCCGCGCCACTGATTGCGCTGGCGATACTGTCTGCGGCGCAGGTATTGCATCACCCGTTTGCCTTGGCCGTGGTCCTAATGCTTGCTGCACCATCGGTCACAGGAGCGCCGAATTTCCTGATCATGATGGGTGCAGAACCAGCCCACGCGATGCGGATCATGGTGGTAGGGACGGCCGTTTTCCCGATCACCGTTTTGCCTGTTCTTTGGAGTCTGCCAACGCTGGACAGCGCTGCGGCTGTTGGAGCGGCCTTGCGTCTGGTTTTGGTCATCCTGTGCGCCACCGGGCTTGGGTTCTTGTGTCGTCATTTGGCATTTCCAAGGCTCACCGATGCAGCACGGTCGAACCTTGATGGGCTGAGCGCGATTGCGCTCGCAATTGTCGTCGTTGGTTTGATGTCAGAGATCGGACCGATGTTGCGGTCAGACCTGTCTGGTCTTGTTCTTTGGGGAATGGCCGTTTTGTGCCTGAACTTCGGCTTTCAGATCGCCACCTACACTGTTCTGAGTCGGACCAAACTGCCGGAAAGTACAGCAATTTCAATTATATCCGGAAACCGCAACATCGCACTTTTCCTAATAGCACTGCCGCCAGAGGTCACCGGACCTTTGCTGATCTTCATTGGGTGTTATCAGATCCCGATGTACTTGACCCCGCTGCTGATGCGGCGGCTCTATACGACAACACCCCCCGCTCTTTGAGTCTTGCTCAACCAGCAAACGCATCGAGTTTTAAGTGTTAAGGCAAGATTTACACACGTCCGGTATCCGGTGGTTGGGGCGTAGTGAAAGGTAATGGGAATGGCGGCAGACAGCAATGTCGCGCCAGTCATCATCCGACGCAAAAAGAATGTTATTGCAGGCGGGCACCATGGTGGTGCGTGGAAGGTCGCGTATGCGGACTTCGTGACCGCTATGATGGCATTCTTTATGCTCATGTGGCTGTTGAACGCGACGACAGAAAAGCAACGCAAAGGCATTGCAGACTACTTTAGCCCCGTAGCCCCTATCAGCCGCATGTCGAGCGGGTCAGACGGTATGTTCATGGGCAACAGCGTCTTTGCCGAAGATGTTCTGCCTCAGATGGGCATCGGAGCGACATCGTTGCATGAATCGTCTGGCGACGGTTCAGAGCCGGGCACTGACCCAACCGCGGACGCAGCTTCGGACGAAGAGGCTGAACAGAACACAGCGTTCGAGGAAGTTCAGCAAGCTTTGCTGGGGCTGCGTGGCGAAAGCATGGTCGACGACAACTGGCTACGGCACATGATCAGCCGGATCACGGATGAAGGGCTGGTGCTTGAGTTTTACGATATGCCGGGCGCGCCTTTGTTTGAAGAAGACGGCACGCCAACCTTTGTGTTGCATGAAGTGGCTTCAATCGTGATCGAAGCAAGCAAAGAGCTTGGCAATGATATTGCCGTCGAAGCACATGTCGCGACGCCACCGTTAGTGCAACGCGAGGACAGGACGCGGGACGTATCGTCGAAACGCGCATTGGAAGCGGCACAGTTGTTTCAGGAGTACGGGATTGAAAAAGACCGCTTGCGCCGAATTGCGGCCTACGGCGATCGCGAACCGACAGTGGATAACCTCATGGCGGTGCGCAACAACCGGATCGAGGTCATCTATCTGAAATACTGATCGCTCTGGGAAATAGATCGACTTTTATCCGTTAGGCCGGCGTTAAATCCGCCGGTCTAAAGGTGGGATGGCAAATATGCGATCACACCAGAAAGGCGATACATGTCGATTTCCTCATCCCTAAGCGCGGGCGTCGTCGGGCTTGCATCCAACGCAACCCGCCTCGCAACGATTTCGGACAATATCGCCAATTCGCAAACGCCTGGGTACAAACGGGTCGAAGCGAATTTTCATTCCATGGTCGTGACGTCAGGCGGCGGCACCTACACTGCTGGCGGCGTTCGCACGACGACCCAACGCTACATCGATCAGAACAGTGCCATTACGACAACGTCGAATGCCACCGATCTTGCAGTCAGCGGTCGGGGGTTCCTTCCGGTTGCTCAAGCCACTGAAGTATTGGCGGGCTCCGACACACCGCAAATGTTCCTGACCACAACAGGGTCGTTCCGAACAGATGCCAATGGTTACTTGCGCACTGCATCTGGTCAGATGCTTTTAGGCTGGCCTGCAAATCTGGATGGCAGCATTCCCAACTATCCAAGGGCCACCAATGAAGCGCTGGAACCGGTGCGCATCAATGTGAACCAGTTCTCTGGGGAACCGACAACAAGAATTGAACTGGGGATCAACTTACCTGCAACCGAAACCGAAGCAGGTGCCTTGGGTGATCCGTTGACCCAGTCGGTTGAATACTACGACAATTTGGGACGTCCAGAGACGCTTGAATTCACATTCACACCAAATGTTCCTGGCGCCGGGACGTCCAATCAGTGGTCCTTATCGATCGTTGATAGTGCCGACCCTGGAACGGTGCTTGGGCAATACGATCTTGAATTCGATGACGCGCGATCACTAGGCGGGACACTTCTTTCCGTTACGGATGTCTCGGGTGGGCCTTATGACCCCCTTACAGGGGCACTAACGATCACTGCCCCAAGCGGGGATATCGAAATCAACATTGGGCGACCCGGCCTGAACGAAGGCCTTTCGCAATTGTCTGACATCTTCGCTCCGTTCAACATCAGCCGCGATGGTGCGCCCGTTGGCAAAGTCACATCAGTTGAGGTCGACGAAACAGGCCTGGTCAATGCATTCTATGACACTGGTACGACCCGGACACTCTACCAGGTTCCGCTTGTCGACATCCCCAACCCAAACGGGATGGCGGCTGTTGGCAGTCAACTTTACATGCCAACCCCTGAAAGTGGCAGCTACTTCCTTTGGGACGCCGGGAATGGGTCAACAGGGGACATATTATCCTTCGCGCTTGAAGAGTCTGCCACCGACATTGCCAATGAACTGACAGAGCTCATTCGCACACAACGCGCCTACTCGTCCAATGCCAAGGTGATCCAAACCGTCGACGAGATGCTGCAAGAAGCCACCAATATCAAGCGCTAAAACCTGTAACAGCTAGGATTCTCTGATGAGCCTTTCCGGAGCACTTTCAAACGCCGTAAGCGGACTCAATGCCAATGCGCGGGGCACTGCTGTCATTTCGGCAAATGTCGCGAATGCCCTAAACGCAGATTACGGAAAACGCACTTTGAACTTGTCCACGGACCCAAACCAATCCTCAGGCGGTGTGCGCGTGGTTAGTGTCACTCGCTTCAGCGATCCGATCTTGGCCCATCAAAAACACGCTGCCACGTCAGAAAGCGCAAGTGCGCGCGTGCGCGCAGACGCCGCGAAATCGATTGAGCAGCTTTGGGGCAGTGTTGATACGATCGACTCCGTCGCTACGAAACTGACTAAGTTTGAAACATCTCTCTCGTCTGCAGCAGCCGATCCATCTTCGGAGACAAGGTTAAAGATTGTTGCACAATCTGCAGAAGACCTTGCACGATCAATCCGCGACGCCGCCAAAGGCATACAAACACTTCGAACTCAAGCAGATGCATCGATTGCGACATCTGTCGCAGAAATGAACACTAGCCTGCAGCGCCTAGAAGAGCTCAACAAAAAAGTCGTGCTCGCGAAACATCTTGGGCAAGATACGCTTAGTCTGCTCGATCAACGCAATGTCGAACTAGAACGCTTGTCGAACCAAGTTCCTATTCATGTGGTCGATCGAGACAACGGTGCCATTGCTGTGTTCACAGGTCGTGGCAGTACACTGCTTGACGTAAATGCTGTTGAGCTCAGCTTTCAACCGCAATCACCGGTTTTATCACACATGACCGAAGCGAATGGTCTCCTATCAAGTTTACGTGTCAATGGAGACGTGGTCGATGGTAGCAGCAGTGGGCTGTTATCCGGCGGCAAATTGTCCGCTCAATTCGATTTGCGGAATAGGACTGCGCCGGAAGCCCAACAAAAACTCGATGCGATTGCGCGCGATTTAATCGAGCGATTTGGCCCTGGCGGACCGGACACATCTCTAAGCGCAACCGATGCTGGAGCATTTACGGATGACGGCACAACTTTCGATCCAGTAAATCAAATCGGTATCGCGGAACGGTTACAAGTCAACTCAGCTTTGCAGTCTTCATCAGTTGACCTGTGGAAATGGCGTGATGGAATTATGAGCACTACTCCAGGTGAGGCTGGAGACAGCTCTCTTTTACTTGCACTAAAATCTCAACTGAATGTTGATATAGTGCCTACCACCAGCAGTCTTGGTACGGCGGCGCGCTCCTTAACCTATCACGTACAAAACCTCACAACCACCATCGCTGCTGAACGTGTACGATCAGACGACCAATTGACGTTCGCTATACAGCAGCTCGCTACAGTGCAGGAAAATGTCGCTTCAAACGGCGTCAACACTGATCAAGAAATGCAACAGCTTATCGAGCTCGAAAAATCCTATGCAGCAAATGCGAGGGTCATCCGCGTTGTCGATGAAATGCTAAGCGAACTTCTCGGAATTTAGGAGGACATCATGAATTCAATAAGTGATCTCGCTTCGCTTATGATGGCCAACCGTCGTCAAAGCGCACTTAGGCTTGAGGCCAATACGTCAGGGCAGGCTGCCACCACAGGCATAGCGCAAGACATATCTAAGCATCTAAAGGGCAGCACCATGCCACTCTCCCTTTTTGAACGCAACAGTTCCCTTCTCAACCAGCAAATACCCAATCCCACAGAAGCTTCGTTAATCTTTACAACTGCTCAAACAACCCTTACAAGTATCAGTGATGGTATTTCAGAAATAAGCAACGATCTCGCTCTTTCATCACAATTTGAAAGCATAGATGACTTTAACAGATTGGCTGAACAGGCATCTACTAAATTCATTACTATCGTAAATTCAATCAATACGAGTGTTGCCTCACGATTTCTGTTTTCAGGCGCATCTGTAGATACTCGACCACTTCCTGATGGTAAGGAACTTCTAAACGCGCTCGAGGCCACCATTACCGGGATCACAGATGCAGCATCATTGTCTAATGCCCTTGATGTTTGGTTCGATGATCCAGGTGGGCAATATCAAATAATCCATTACGCAGGCTCTACTTCGTCAAACCTGTCTGTGCCAATTGACAACGAACAAACGGCTACACTAGCACTAAATGCAAACAGTGATGTCGTTCGAACAACCTTGAAAGCTCTAGCGAAAACTGCCCTATCCTCAAAGTTGACAATAGCTGATGACATGCAACAATTTCGGCTACTGGCGACGGATAGTTTCACCGATCTGGTTGAAGTTAATGATCAGGTAACACGTCAGCAAGGGGCTATGGGCCTAATAGAAGAAAATATTCAGGATATGCAGAATGGTGCTTCATCAGAGATCACACGACTTGAGCAGCAACGACAAGATTTGATTGGCATCGAACAATTCTCTCAAGCAGCGCGATTTGAAGCCTTGCTGCAGCAACTTGACGTGACGTACAGAATTGCAGCCAGAAAATCTGAGACATCTCTGGTAGCATACTTAAGATGATACGGGGAATAATTCTAACACTAATCTTCGCCCTTCCCGAGGTTGCATTTTCTCAAGGTGTACGAATCAAAGACATCGCAACATTTGAGGGTGTTCGGCATAACGCGCTGGTTGGTTACGGACTAGTGGTCGGCTTGAACGGCACCGGAGATAGCCTACGAAACTCACCTTTCACCGAAGATAAAATGGTAAACATACTCGAACGTCTTGGTGTGAACATTGTGGGTGAACAATTTCGAGCAAAGAATGTGGCATCTGTAATTGTAACGGCCACTTTAACTCCCTTTGCAAGAGCTGGCAGCAAGGTAGACTTGACGGTGTCGGCTATTGGTGACGCGAGCAGCCTTCGTGGGGGCACCCTTGTGATGACACCATTAAGTGCAGCAGACGGACTAACCTACGCGGTTGGACAAGGCTCCATTATTGCTGGTGGAACGGCAGCAGAAGGCGATGCCGGGAGAGTCGTTAGAGGCGTACCCACCAGCGGACACATTCCTTCTGGAGCCATTATTGAGAGAGAAGTGGCATTCGATTTCTCACATGTGCAGTCTCTGCAAATCGCGCTGGACCAAGCGGATTTTTCAACAGCGCGAAAGATTGAGGCGGCATTAAACGCCCGAATGGGAGTCAACTTTGCCACAATGAAAGATGCCGCCACCATCACATTAGACCTTCACGCTGTCCGCGAGCTATCGCCAGCGAAGCTTATTGCAGAGATAGAGAATGTGACTGTCCAACCAGAGACAAACGCAAGAGTTACGATTGACCAGCGCTCGGGGACGATTGTGATGAGTGAAGAAGTTCGAGTTTCCCGCATCGCGCTTTCAAAAGGCCAAACAACTATAACTGTCGACGAGCAGCCCATTACCGTTCAACCAAACCCTTTCTCAGAAGGAGATACAATCGTTGTTCCGAGAACCAACATTAGAATTGACAATGAACAACAAGTACCATTGGTCGAACTAAAACAAAGCACAAGCCTTACAGATGTAGTGACAGGATTAAATGCAATGGGAATAGAGACCGAAGACCTTATTGATATCTTAAAAACCCTCAAAACAGCTGGTGCGCTTCACGCAGAACTCCTTGTAATGTAGAATAATGAGACAAGCCAAATGATTGCAATCTCAGGCATCGTGTTCACCTTTTTTATGGTATTTGGAGGATATCTCCTGGCTGGCGGAAAACTCGATATTATTCTGAAATCACTGCCTTTTGAACTCATGATGATAGGAGGAGCTGCCATTGGTGCTTTTGCATTGAGCAATTCTGCACATACGATCAAAATCACATTAAAGGACTTAAGGAAAGTATTCTCTGGCTCAATTTGGAAGTTAAATGACTACACACTACTGATGACCACACTTCATGACCTATTGCAGGTCGCTAAAAGAAACCCAGTAGCGCTAGAATCTCATATAGACGAACCAAGTGAGTCTGATATTTTTAAAAATTTTTCAAAAGTTGTCAATGATCATACCGCTATTGACATGATTTGCGATACTCTTCGAACTGGCACAATGAATTATAGCGACCCTCATCAAATTGAAGATTTGCTTGATAAAAAAATCGAAGAAAAGAAGCATCATCAGGAAATTTCTGTACATGCTCTTCAAGCCGTCGCTGATGGATTGCCCGCTTTAGGTATTGTTGCTGCTGTCCTGGGTGTTATCAAAACTATGGGGTCTATTGATCAACCACCAGAAGTACTTGGCAAACTCATCGGCGGTGCGCTTGTTGGAACATTCTTAGGAGTCTTTCTTGCGTATTGTTTAGTTGCACCATTTGCGGCAAAGGTCAAGTCTTCAGCTGATGAGGATATTAATTTCTATAGAGCAATAAGGGAAGTGCTTGTATCGTTCTATCAAAATCATCCGGTGCAGACATGCATTGAAGTCGCTCGACAGTCCATTCCACATGATCTGCGTCCTGATTTTGAAGTGCTCAGTACAGCTATACGAGCGGGTAAAAGAGAGTGAGTGTGTCTCTTCTTCTTGCAGCAATACTTTTGTTTTCGGGATCCGCAGCAAGTTCCCAAATAGTACAAAAGGCAAAAGATTCAGAACTTAAACAACATAATTATGCCAAAGTCACATATAATTCTCCAGTAAAGAGCCTACTGCTCAATAGGCTGTCACAAAGATCGTGGAAAATAACGGCTGACGCCGCAGGTGTTGCAACCCCCCATATTGCTAGCCATACTTCGGCACCAATAGGTGGCTTGCGCGTGAATAGGGAAGAGGGTGTGATTACTGCGCTGGCTCAATGTGACTGTATAGTCTCCATGATCCAAATTTCACCTTTTGAAATAGCAATAGAGTTTGTAGAATTAAAAAACTTTGCTGAGAAAAGATTGAACCACGACTTAGGAGATAAATATCTATTCCCATTATTAGATGACCTGCACAAGAGCGAATTTACACACGAAACTTTTAGCCGATTCTTAGACATAAACAGTGATGACTTTCTAGTAGTAAAGACACCCCGTGAATTAAGTAAATATAATTACCAAAATTTCGAAGGTCACCATGAAGATCACATAGGATTTTCGAATGGGGAAGAAGTTTGTGAAATCATAGATACATATTTTAATAATCAAGATCAAAGCCTTAAGGCAACAAATGCGTTTTGGGCACAAAGCGGTTTAGAAAAATGGAGTGAATCGAATTTCCTTAGAATCTTATTCAAAGATCTTTTTCTAAATGGTATGTTTGCCGAAGCTGAGCATATATTGGATTCATTTGATCTAGGAGAGACTGATGAAGCAGCTTTAAGACCTATTCTTGACTTGGTTTCTGACCAAAAAATCGACAAACAAGAAAGTGGCAAGCTTACGTGCAATTCCTTTCATTCTCTCTTTTTAACGATGAGCTCTGCACCCTACGACCATACAAATGATGATAGAACAAGGCTCAAAATTATAAAATCCTTCAATGAATTAAGTTTTGGTTTGCGCTTATCATTGTCACAGCAATTGTCTAGGTTGTTTATGGAAAAATTGGAAATGGCACCCTCCTTTGTGTCAGTAATAGCTGAGACGGATAGTACTATTTCCAGCCTTACTCATGCCCAAGACAGTTCAGTTGACATTGATGGCTTGGCTGCAATGTCTGTTACTGTGCGTGAAACCGAGTGGGAGTGTGACACATCCTCTAAATTGCTTGAAGGTTTTTTAAGCAAACGTAGATACTTTGACGCATTGCGTCATATCATGCTGGATACTTGTCAAGACGAGGAAAAAGAAGCGAATGGACAAGAGCTGCTTCTTAGTAGTCTGAAACAGAATGTTGATACTCTCACCCTCCTTGAGATTTCTGATAATTTATTAGATACGTATCCCTCTTTATCGGTTGATATAATATCTCTGATCGACGAAAGAGGCTTCGCGAACAAAGCCTTGGCGCTTAAAAAACGATTTGAACTTGTAGGTGATATAAGCAATGCAGACTTATCTAATGCAAAAAGTCTTTCCGCTAGTATAAATCCGCAGATCGTAGATTTTAGAGACAATTTACCCAGCCTCAGATTTGATTTAGAAGATATGGAAATTGAAGCATACACGCCATCAAATGAGCTTTCGCTTGATGGGAATGTATCAAATCAACTTCAATCCAAAATTTCAGTACAAGATGCTCAAAATTGGATACTTACGTCACAAAAAACCAGGTTCAATGTTCTCAACAGTTTTGCGCCACCATAATATTGCAAATCTAATTCGACTAGCATGCTCCTAATTACACGAATTGCATCTGAAACTCAATGCTATACTATTCTGCATGTCTGGAGTTCTAGATAATATTACTTTGTATTCACCCTTATCTCAACGCATTCACTAGTAGAACCTTTTATTATTTAGGATTTGCTTGGTTCTAAACTCCGTATCTTAATCCAAAAAGTACACTTGATGAACTGGCTAGCGAAGTGCTAATAAAGCCTTGTCATTTATAAAGCTTCAAATCGTCCATAGAAATGTCATTATTTTAAACGACGCTCTGTGCTCGCGGAGCCGACCTATCGCTACGGAGCATTGTTAAGTGGAGACATCTGCGCGCAGAACCGCGGACAGACCGATGCCTGAGCTTACCGTGTTGATCCCTGCTTCCAACGAGGAGGCTCTGATTGGCCAGTGCTTGGAGGCGATCATTGGAAGCGACTGGCCATCACATGGCTGGGTTGAAATTCTTGTTATCTCAAATGGCAGCCTGGACCGCACGACTGAGGTGGCACGGTCTTATACAGAACAAGCCGCTCAGAAGTCTTGGGTTTTGCACGTGTTGGACAGGAAAGAAGGCGGTAAGCTTGCGGCGCTGAATGCAGGTGATCGGGTGGCGCGCGGTCTAAATCGCGTTTATCTAGATGCAGATGTGGTGATTGAGCCCGACGTGCTTTTTAAGATTCACAAGACACTGAGTACTGGTGCAGCACGTTATGCGAGTAGCACGCTGAGCCTTGACCATCCGAAGACCTGGGTCACGCGCGCCTATGCGCGGATTTATGCAAAAGTGCCTTTTATGCGACACGGTGTACCTGGAGCGGGATTGTTTGCTGTCAACGCGGCGGGGCGGATGCGGTGGGATGACTTTCCCGATATCATCTCTGATGACACGTTTGTGCGTTTGTCGTTTCGCCCCGAAGAACGGATTGCTGTTGACGCGCGTTACTCTTGGCCGTTGGTGGAAGGCTGGCGCAATCTTGTGCGTGTTCGAAAACGGCAAGATGCGGGCGTGGAAGAATTGCGGCGCGACTACCCCCACTTGTTTGACAATGATGATAAACCTGAATTTTCGCTCTGGGATAAAATGAAGCTCGCAGTTGGAGACCCGGTAGGATTTGCAGTCTACGCCGGTGTCGCGCTTGCAGTCCGGTTCTCCCGTGGGGATGAAACGGCGTGGAGCCGGGGGCGATGATCCAAGGTTTGGCGCATAGATTTCGCGGGGCATCGCTGAACGCGCGCTTCATGCGCGGTTCGATGTTTACGCTGGGCGGCTATGCGATGGGCCAGTTTTTGCGGTTGGCCTCAAATCTGATCCTGACACGCCTGCTGTTTCCTGAAGCCTTTGGTTTGATGGCACTAGTTGCTGTGATCATGCAGGGGCTTGCAATGTTTTCCGATGTCGGTGTGAGCCCTGCAATTATGCAATCCAAACGGGGCGATGATCAGCACTTTCTTGACACGGCGTGGACCATTCAGGTGGTGCGAGGCGCTTTGTTGTGGCTGTTTGCCTGTCTGATCGCGATACCGGTTTCGCAATTCTACGACGAACCGTTGTTGGCCTGGATCCTACCTTGCGCCGGGATCAGTTTGCTGATCGCGGGGTTCAATCCGACCCGAATGGATACGGCCAATAGGCACCTATTGTTGGGGCGTCTGACGGGGCTGGATCTTGCCGCGCAGGCCGCAGGTATCGTGGTTGCCGTCGCGCTTGCCTGGTATTTACAGTCTGTCTGGGCGCTTGTGATCAGCGGCATTGCATCAGCGGTGATCGTTTTAGTGCTGTACAATGTGTTCCTGCCTGGTCAAAGCAATCGGTTCAGATGGGAACCTGAAGCGGCCACAGAGTTGATCAGCTTTGGAAAGTGGATTTTTCTGAGCACAACTTGCGGGTTTTTATACATGCAGGGTGACAAGCTTTTGCTTGGGAAATACCTGCCGCTGGATCAGTTTGGCATCTACAATATCGGGTTTTTTCTTGCGAGCTTTCCCTTGTTGATGGGCGGTGTTCTGACACGAAAGATGCTGATCCCGCTCTATCGCGAACGCCCGCCAGCCGAGAGTGACGACAACTTTCGGAAACTTCAGAAGATGCGATTCCTTCTTTCAGCCGCGATGATTGCGCTAACGGGCGGGGTCTCTGCGGCCGGGGTTGTGCTGATCGATCTGCTGTATGATCCTCGCTATGCGATGGCCGGGGCGGTGGTGGTTCTGATTGCGGCGATGCAGATTCCGCAACTCATTGTTCTGACCTATGAACAAGCCTCTTTGGCGGCGGGGGATTCGCGGCGGTTTTTTGTGCTGTCAGCAGCGCGCGCCGTCCTCACGCTGGGCTGTCTTTTTGCGGGCTTGGCGTATGGCGGGTTATTTGGCGCACTGATCGGACAAGGACTTGCCGGGATCGCGGCCTACCCGTTTGTCGTCTGGATGTCGCGCCATGTGGGCGCGTGGGATCCCAAACATGATCTGGTCTTCGCCATCGCCGGGGCTGGTGTGATCGCGTTGGCCATCTGGCTGAACGCGGGGGCTGTTGCCGACTTGGCCAATCTGCACAACCCCGCCAATCCGGGGTAGAATGACGCACAGGTCTAACTGTGATGCCTCAGTTTCATCATATTTGTGCGATACTGCCTTCGACTAAGGACTAGGGTACGAGTATGACGAACGATACGCCCGCACCTCACTTGGTTGCGGATGGCGACATTGCGATTGTCGGTATGTCCGCGCATCTGCCTGGCGCGTCTTCGCTGGCAGAGTACTGGCGGAATCTGCGCGATGGCGTGTCTTCGATCCGCCGTCTGAGCGACGAAGAGCTGGCGGAGGCTGGCGTTCCTCCCGGATTGCTACGCCACCGGGACTATGTGCCCTATGCGGCCGGCCTTGATCAATTCGACCATTTCGATGCCGAGTTCTTTGGCTTGTCCCCCAAAGACGCCGCCATCATGGACCCGCAGCACCGGCAATTCCTGGAATGTGCGTGGGAGGCCTTGGAAAATGCCGGACACACGCCCGAGCGGCACGAAGGCCGGATCGGTGTGTACGGTGGCTGCGGCATGGGCAGTTATTTCTATTTCAATCTATGCTCGAACGCAGACCTGGTCGACAACACAGGCATGTTTCTGCTGCGTCATACCGGGAACGACAAAGATTTTTTGACAACCCGGGTGAGCCATATCTTCGATTTGGATGGGCCATCGGTGAATGTGCAAACGGCGTGCTCCACATCGTTGGTGGCAACGCATTACGCCTGTCAGGCGCTGTTGAATGGCGAGTGCGACATGGCGCTTGCGGGTGGTGTGACAATCGAACTGCCGCATGGTCAGGGGTATCTGTTCAAGGAAAACGAAATCCTTTCGCCAGACGGTGCTTGCCACGCGTTTGATCACCGCGCACAGGGAACAGTGTTTGGATCAGGCGCCGGGATTGTTGTGTTGCGGCGCTTGTCGGATGCGTTGGCTGACGGGGATCACATTTGGGCGGTGATCAAGGGGAGCGCGGTCAACAATGATGGCGCCGCCAAAGCCGGATATCTTGCGCCATCGGTGGATGGACAGGCCGAAGCGATTGCCGAAGCGCATGCCATTTCAGGGGTGACGGCGGACAGTATCGACTACGTCGAATGCCACGGCACCGGCACATATCTGGGCGATCCGATTGAAGTGGCGGCGCTAACCCAAGCCTTCCAGACGACCAGTGACGCGGTCGGGCATTGCCGGATCGGATCGGTCAAAACCAACATCGGTCATCTTGATACGGCCGCCGGTGTTGCAAGCCTGATCAAGGCGTCTATGGCGCTTTACAATCAACAGATGCCGCCAAGCCTGGGCTTTGAAAAGCCTAACCCGGCCATTGACTTTGAAACCTCGCCATTTCGCGTGAATGACCGGCTTACGGATTGGCCGAAATCCGATCTTCCCAGACGGGCCGGTGTCAATTCGCTAGGTGTAGGCGGCACCAATGCACATGTGATCCTTGAAGAAGCGCCCGAACCGAATGCCAGCGAGGCAAGCGATTGGCCGTTTCAGATCCTTACGGTTTCAGGTCGAACAAAAGCCGCACTGGACGCTAACACGGAACGGCTTGCGGCACATCTGCGTGCCAATCCAGACCAACCGCTTGCTGATGTCGCGTGGACCTTGCAAACGGGACGCCGCGCGTTTGAAAAGCGCCGTATCGTGGTGGCTTCGGATCATCTGGATGCTGCCAGATTGCTTGAGCAGAACGATACGCGGCGCGTGCATACGCACGACGCACTGACGAGGCCCGACGTGGCATTCCTCTTCCCCGGTGGCGGCGCGCAATACGTGAATATGGGCCGTGATTTGTACGAGACAGAACCTGTCTTTGCCGAATGGATGGATCACGGTCTGGCGCATCTTGAAACGCTAGAGGATCGGGACATTCGCGCTTTGTGGATGCCTGCGGCCGGAGAGGAGCAAGCCGCATCCGACATGCTGCGCCAGCCCTCGCTGCAGCTGCCGTTGATCATGATTGTGGAATACGCGCTTGCCCAGCTTTGGATGAGCTGGGGGGTCACACCCTCTGCGCTGGCGGGCCATTCCATGGGCGAAAACACCGCTGCATGTGTGGCTGGCGTGATGTCTTTTGAAGATTGTATCGGCCTGGTGCATCTGCGCGGTCGCCTGTTCGACTCGGTTGAAAAGGGTGGGATGCTGTCGGTTGCACTCCCTGCTGAGGAATTGGAGCCGTTACTTGGGGAAGCCCTTGATCTGGGCGCGCAGAACAGCGCGGGTTTGAGTGTTGCCTCTGGCCCTTTGTCGGCGTTGATGACCTTAGAAAAAGAGCTGCATGCGCGCGATATCGATTGCCAGCGCATCCCGATTGATGTCGCAGCGCATTCACGCATGTTAGAGCCGATCCTTGGCCAATTCAGGACATACCTGCAATCTATTACACTAAACGCGCCACAGACTCCGCTGACATCCAATGTGACGGGGGACTGGATCACTGATGATCAGGCCACCGACCCTGAATACTGGGTATCGCATTTGCGCGGCACAGTTCTGTTTGCGCAATGCCTTGAGACATTCAGCGACACAGCGAATCGCATTTATCTGGAAGTTGGACCGGGCAAAGCCTTGTCTGCCCTGGCCCGACAAAGTGATGGGGTCAGCGCACAGCAAGTGGTGTCGAGCCTGCGACATCCCGAAGATGCCATCGAAGATGACCGGCATATGCTTGAGGTGCTGGGACGTATCTGGGCGCTTGGCGGGACATTTGATTGGGACCAAATCTGGGGTGAGGCGAAACGCCAACGTGTGCCGTTGCCAACATACGCGTTCCAACGCTCCCGTTATTTCATCGAACGCAGCGAACAAAGCACCAGCCCAAGCCATAATTTCCTGACGCGTATCGAAGACGTGAAGAATTGGGGATGGGCCCCGGTTTGGCGCAAGCGTTACGCGGATACCCCTGTCGATGTGCGCTCTGATCTGGATCAGGCCGAGCGGCAGAGCTGGTTGATGTTCATGGACGACGCAGGCGTTGCCAGCGCGGCGGCAGAGCATTTGCGAAACGCTGGGCATTCGGTGGTGGAAGTTTGGCCTGGAGACAGCTTTTCCAGGCTGGACGACAACACCTATGTGCTTGCGCCGGAACGCGGGCGTGAAGGGTATGACCTGTTGTTCAGTGACATGCTGGCGCGCGGGTTGGTGCCCAGCCAAATTGCCCATTTCTGGGGTGTGACCAAAGACCAAAGCCACAGACCTGGGTCGAGCTTTTTCCACCGTATTCAGGAGCACGGTTTCTATTCGTTGTTGTTCATCGCGCAGGCGATTGCGGACGACACGTTGCCGAAACCGCGCCACATCACGGTGTTTACAAATGACGCCGCGGCCCTGGATCAAGAAGGCCTTGCAACCCCTGAAAAAGCGATCTTGTCAGGCCCGGTGCGAGTTATCCCGCGTGAGATTGCGGACATTTCGGTTTCATCCGTAGATCTTCGCCTGCCTGAGAAACCCGGAACCGGTTTCTTTGGACGAATTACAAAGCCTGCCGAAGACGCCGCCACATTCGATACACTTGTGCACCAAGTGCTAGAGGACATGATTGCAGAGCCAGCCAATACCATTGCCCTGCTTCGCGACGGGCGACGCTATGAGCAGGTCTTGCAACAGGCGCCTTTGAAGAAATCGAAAACCACACAAATCAAACCGGGCGGAACATATCTGATCACCGGTGGGTTTGGTGGTATCGGTTTGACGATTGCAACGTCACTGGCCACCGAGAAGTGCACGCTGGTGCTTACGGCACGGGACGCCTTGCCTGATCGCAGCCTCTGGGACAGTTTTGTTGCGCGGCACGCACCCAACGACAAAACTGTTTTGCGCATTCAGGCTGTTCAAGACCTCGAAGCGTTGGGGGCTTCGGTGCAGGTCTTTGCCGCGGATGTCTGTAACCTTGTAGATATGACTGATGTCGTAAACCGGATCAAAGCAGACAGTGGGCGCATCGACGGTGTGATCCATGCGGCAGGCATCATGGATGATGCGCCTTTGTTGGCCAAGACAACCAGTTCGGTGGAACAAGTGTTCTCGGCAAAAATCCACGGAACAAAGGTTTTGGATGCGCTGTTTCCCGACGGAGAGACGGATTTCATTGCGCTGTTTTCGTCGTCATCCACGCAAACTGCACCGGCAGGTCAGATCGACTATGTGGCGGCCAACGAGTACTTGAACGCTTTTGCCCAGTTGCGCGCAGGCGGCAAGACCCAGGTTGTGGCGATCAACTGGGGGATTTGGTCAAGCATTGGCATGGCGGCGGATGCTTTTGCGGCGCGCACGGGTGACACTGCTGCGCCCGAATTCAAGCCGCTGGATGTGCCGCTGCTAGACAGCACCGCGTTCGATCCTGCGGGACATCGGATCATGCAGGCCCGGTATTCTACGGTTGACTGGTTCATTGATGAACATCGCACCAAAAAGCGCGACGCGCTGTTTCCCGGCACGGGTTATCTAACGCTTGCAGCGCAGGCTTTGCGGGCACAGGGCGAAGGAGATACGTTTAGCATTCGTGACATGACGTTCATGCGGCCTTTGTATGTGCCCGACGACGGTCACCGCGACATGCGGCTGCGTCTGTCGCGCCGCGATCACGGCTATCAGATGAAGGTCTTTGGCGACTGTCGGCTGGACGGGCAAAGTGGATTTGCGCCGACTGTCGCGGCAGAGATTTCGCTGACACCGCAAGCGACACCATCAAAGCTTGATCTTGCGACGATCCGGAAAAGATGTGGTGCGCCGCGCGTGTCCTCTAAGGGCGGCAAACTCGATGCGCCGCAAGAAACGCAGTTGGCCTTTGGACCCCGCTGGAAAGTGTTGGACACATGCGCTTTGGGCAAAGGCGAAGGCATTGCGGATCTGTCGCTCAACGCCGAAGAGCGCGCGGACGAGGGATGGTTGTTGCACCCCGCGCTGTTGGATATCGCCACCGGATGGGCAATGGAATTGATCGACGGTTACCGCAGTACAAAGCTATGGGTGCCGGTGTCTTACGCATCTGTGCAGGTGTTTCATCCCCTGCCCGACCGCATCGTGAGCTGGGTGCGGTCGTCTGCGCAAAACAGCAACGATCATGAAACAGCGTCTTTTGACATCACATTGGCGATGCCGGACGGCACCGTGTGTATGGAGATCGAAGGCTTTGCGATCAAACGGTTGGATGATCCGACGACATTGACCGCCCCCATCAAAGTCACACAATCCGAATTCGAGCCGGCCGATTTCCGACGTTCCACGCAACCCTTGTCGGCCGCTGAGGAACGGCTTCAACACAACCTATCGCAGGGCATACCCCCTAAAGACGGTGCAGAGGCCTTCTGGCGCGCAATGGGACAGGACCGTTCCAATATCTTTGTGTCGTCTTTGGATATGGACATGTTGATTGAACAGGCTGGCGCGAACCTTGCGGATGCGTCCGATATTCAGAAGTTTGATCGCCCGCAATTGGACGGGGACTATGCTGCGCCGGAAACAGAGATTGAACGCACGTTGGCCAGTATCTGGGAAGACCTGCTTGGCGTGCAGAACGTTGGTGTCGAAGACAGCTTTTTCGATCTCGGTGGGCATTCCCTTATCGCAGTGCGCTTGTTTGCCAAGATCCGCAAAACCTACAACGTCGATTTCCCGATTTCGATCTTGTTCGAAGCGCCCACAATCCGGGCCTGCGCCACATTGATCCAAGACCGCACCGGGATCGTCGATGCTGCTGGACACACTAAGGACAAACCAAAGTCCCAGACACGGCGCTTCAAGCATTTGGTGGCGATGCATGATGGCGAGGGCGGGCCAAAGACGCCATTCTTCCTCGTCGCTGGTATGTTCGGCAATGTATTGAACCTGCGGCATCTCGCGCAGCTTTTGGGCAAAGACCGACCGTTCTATGGCTTACAGGCCAGAGGGCTGTACGGGGACGAAGACCCACATCGATCGATCAAGGATGCCGCCCGCGACTACATCGCTGAAATGAAGCAGGTGCAGCCCAACGGGCCTTACTTCCTGGGTGGGTTCTCCGGTGGAGGTATCACGGCGTATGACATCGCACATCAGCTAGAGGAAATGGGCGATGAGGTGGCGCTTGTTGTCCTGCTGGACACACCCTTACCGCAACGCCGTCCGCTGAACCGCAAGGACCGGCTGTTGATCCAGTGGCAGGAAACCCGCAAAAAAGGGCTGGCTTATCCGTTTGTCTGGCTTCGCAACCGCATTCGTTGGGAACTTGAAAAGCGGCGAAGCGTCGAACACACGCAAACGGCCCACAGCTTTCACAACACCGAGATCGAGCAGGCCTTTCTTGAAGCCGTAGACACCTACGAGATGGCGCCTTGGCATGGGCGCATTGTGCTGTTCCGGCCCCCATTAGTTGGTACCTGGCGCGTGTCTGGCGATCGGTGGGTCAATCATGAACGGGCTTATCTGTTCGACGACAATGATTGGGGTCAGTACACGCCTCAGATCGAGGTGTGTGAAGTCCCCGGCGACCATGACAGCATGGTTTTAGAACCGAATGTGCGGGTCTTGGCCAGCCATATGCGCAAGGTGATTGTCACCACAGAAGCCCAGATGACCGGCAAGGGCCGCGTCTTGAGTTTTCAGCCGACCCAGGCTGCGGAGTGAGCGTTATGACCAACATCGTCGTTGTTGTTCTGAACTACAAAACGCCTGATCTGGCAGTGAACGCTGCACAGTCCGCGGCTGCGGCCATGGCGCATTTTGGTGGGGTGATCCTGCTGGTCGACAACGCTTCGCCTGACGATTCATTGGACCGGATGCAAAAGGGCGTCGATGCAGCCGCATGGCCCGACCATCTGACCGTGCAAGTTCTGCAATCAGGGCGCAATGGCGGGTTCGGTGCGGGCAACAACTTTGGCATTCGTGCAGGATTGGCGATTTGCCCGGATGCCGAGTTTGTCTATATCCTCAACCCGGATGCGCATGTTGCCGAAACGTCGATCTCGGCTCTTGTCGACCATTTGAACGCCCATCCCGAAGCAGCCATCGCAGGAAGCTGGATTTCTGGCGAGGATGGCGCGGATCATTGCAGTGCCTTTCGGTTCCCGGGGCTTGCGTCCGAGTTGGAAGCGTCCACGCGGATTGGCCCCGTGACGCGGTTGCTTAAGAACTACGTCCTGCCGTTGCACGTACCCAAAGAGTCCGGTTCGGTTGGTTGGATCGTTGGCGCGTCGATGCTTGCGCGGACGAAGGTTTTGAAAGAGATCGGTCTGTTTGACGAAACCTTCTTTCTTTACTTCGAAGAAACTGATCTGTGCCTAAGAGCACAGCGCGCGGGCCATGAAGTGCATTTTGTGCGCGAAAGCCGCGTCGTGCATATCGGGTCTGTATCAACCGGCATGGGGACGTGGGAGCGCACACCGTCCTATTGGTTCGAAAGCCGCTGGTACTATTACAGTAAGAACCATGGTCGCGCCTACGCGATGGCGGCAACGCTCTTGAATGTGTGTGGCAGACTGATCTGGCGGCTACGGCGGCGGATTGAGGGTAAGCCCAACACCGACGCACATCGCCTTGTGCGGGACTTGATCGCCCATGACGTTCAGGCGCTTTTCCGGCCAACACCAGGGGCATCCGTCCAGGCGATGACCGCTCTTCCAAAAACCGCCCTTCAACCCAGTGCGGAGTGATCCATGACACCATTTGACAGCATCATCCTTGGTGACGAAAGCCTCACCCAATACTGCGCTGAAACGCTCATATCCCGCGGACATAGCCTGTCTGTCTTGGTAACCGACAACCCAGACCTGGTGGCATGGGCCAAGCGTCGCAAAGTTCGGGTCGAACCGCATGGTCGCGACCTTGCCGAACGTCTAGAGGGCGTGTCGGTTGCTTGGGTGTTCAGCATTGCCAATTTGAACATCTTGCCCAAGTCGGTTCTTGCGCTGGCACAAAAAGGTGCGGTGAACTTTCACGACGGCCCCTTGCCCAAGCGCGCCGGTTTGAACGCACCCGTTTGGGCGATGATCGAGGGCGAGACGGAACATGCCATTACCTGGCACCTCATTGATGACGGCGTGGATACCGGTGACATCCTTGTTCAACGCGCCGTTTCCATTGCACCAGATGACACTGCACTGACGTTAAACACGAAGTGCTACGAAACTGGGCTGACAAGTTTTGAGGACGTGTTGGCAGAGCTTGCAAATGGCTTGCCCAATCGCCGCGTGCAGGACGCCAGCGACCGCAGCTATCATGCATTGACGGATCGGCCAGAAGCGAACGGTTTGATCCGCTTTGAACAGTCTGCCGACGAAACCTTGCGCCTGATCCGGGCACTGGATCATGGAACCTACTGGAATCCGCTTTGCACACCAAAGGTCAAACTTGGCGATGCCTATTTTCACGTGGGTTCTGCAGAACTTGCACAAAGCCACGCTAAACCGGGCACGGTCATTGCCCTTGACGAAGAAAGCCTGACTGTCGCCGTTGCAGGTGGTGCAGTAAAGTTTTCCGGCCTTAAGGATTTGCAAGGCAGGAAAACCAATCCGATCAATCATGTTTCGCTTGGGGACGTTCTGCCCGAGTTGTCTGATGAAGAAAACGTTCAGGTCACCTCAACGCTACGAGGTGTTGCGAAAAAGGATAGCTACTGGCGCTCTAAGCTGGTCGAAGCGACGCCTTTGCAACTGCCGTTTACTTCGCGCGACACCGGGTCTGTTTCATCAGAACCAACGGACATCAACACAACGCATCTGGCTGCTGCCCTTGCTGTGCTTGGTACTCGACTGAGCCCGCAAGACAATACGCTCCTGGCTTATGCCAACGGAGCCATAAAAACAGAAGCTGAAACCGGTTTGGTTAATGCTTGGGTTCCGGCAACGTCAAACGCGCTGCTTCAAGACATGGCAGAGCCACAGCATAGCTTTGCGAAAGACCTTTTTGTCCGCGATCCAAAACTCGAACCGCTTGCCACACCTGCGCTTGGTTTATCGATGGATGCTGGACATATCCCAGAGACCGCGATCACCTTTGAGAAGCAGGGGGCCTCGGTCATAGCGCATGTCGATACTGGTCGAATTGGCAGCGCGTACGCACAGGTTCTGATCCGCCGGGTGCGGTGGATCGCGGACCAGTTGATGGATGGCAAAGCTGCTGAGGATATCGACTTTTTGCCACCCGGCGAGCGGCGCGATGTGGTTCACGGGTTCAACGACACCGCTGTCGAAGCAAACGGCGCCGCAACCATGCATGCGGCGTTTGAGGCGCAGGTTGCCCTGACGCCAGACGCGATTGCGTTGGTGCATGAAGACGCGCAACTCACATTTGCCGAGCTCAACGCACATGCCAACCGGGTGGCGCATACGCTGCGCGATATGGGTGTTGCACCTGACACGATGGTTGGTTTGCATTGCCAACGTGGGCCTCACCTTGTTGCTGGTGCGCTTGGCATTCTCAAAGCTGGCGGGGCTTACGTGCCGCTTGACCCAGATTATCCGCAAGACCGGCTTGCGCATTACCTAAGCGACAGCGGCGCGCCCGTGGTGATCACCGAAAGCACCTTGGTTGCAGATTTGCCCGCAACACGGGCCGACATTCTGGTGATTGATGGTGATGCGCGTGTTGCCAACGCGAGCGCTGCGAACCCTGATCCGTCTGCCACTCCAGCGTCATTGGCATATGTGATCTACACATCAGGGTCGACCGGGGTGCCCAAAGGCGTGATGATCGAACATCGCAATGTCATGAATTTCTACACGGGCATGGACGCGGTTGTGCCTGACCGAGACAACGCCGTCTGGCTGGCCGTGACCAGCCTGAGCTTCGATATCTCGGTGCTTGAACTGTTCTATACCATGTCGCGCGGCATCAAGGTTGTTTTACCAAGTACAAGCCAGCGAGGCGTGATCTCGGGCGGGGCTGCGCGCCGAAGCGGCGACGGGATGGATTTCTCGATATATTATTGGGGCAATGACGATGGCGTTGGTCGCGACAAGTACCGCTTGCTGCTGGAAGGTGCCAAGTTTGCCGACGCGAACGGGTTTTGCGCAGTGTGGACGCCGGAACGTCATTTCCATGCGTTTGGCGGCCCCTACCCCAACCCGTCTGTGACCGGCGCTGCGGTTGCCGGCGTGACCAAGCAAATCGGCGTGCGGGCCGGCAGTTGTGTGGCGCCGCTTCACCATCCAGCACGCATCGCTGAAGAATGGGCAGTGATCGACAACTTGACCAATGGCAGGGCTGGGATTGCGATTGCCAGTGGTTGGCAGCCGGACGATTTTGTCCTGCGTCCCGAAAACACGCCACCGGACAACAAACCGGCGATGTTTGAAGCGATTGATCAGGTGCGCAAGCTGTGGCGTGGAGAGGCCGTCGCCTTTCCTCGCAAAGATGGGCACCTGCACGAGGTCGTGACGCAACCCCGTCCAGTCTCAAAGGAATTGCCGATTTGGGTGACCACCGCCGGTAACCCCGAAACATGGCGCGAGGCGGGCCGAAACGGTGCCAATGTGCTAACCCATTTGTTGGGACAATCGATCGATGAGGTGGCCGACAAAATCGTCATCTATCGCCAGGCTTTGCGCGACGCTGGATATGATCCGGATGCGTTTACCGTGACGCTCATGCTGCACACCTGTCTTGCCGAGACCAAAGACGCCGCACGGGAAATCGCGCGGGAACCGATGAAGGATTACCTGCGCTCTGCCGCAGGTTTGATCAAGCAATATGCCTGGGCTTTTCCGGCGTTCAAAAAGCCAGAAGGCGTCAAGAATGCTTTTGAATTGAACCTTGGTGATTTGAGTGAGGACGACTTGGAGGGCATCCTCGACTTTGCCTTTGAGCGGTATTTCAACGATTCAGGCTTGTTCGGCACGGGTGAAGACGCTTTGGCGCGGGTTGCGCAGCTACAGGCGATTGGTGTGTCTGAAATCGCGTGTTTGATCGACTACGGCATTGCGACTGATCAGGTGCTCGAAGGGTTGCGCCCGCTGGCTGAGGTTGTGGCACAGTCGAAACCAAAAGCCGATCATACGGAAGATGACTACTCGATTGCGGCCATGTTGGCGCGCCATGGCGTGACCCATATGCAGTGCACGCCCTCGATGGCGCGCATGATTGCGATGGATGACGATGCCAGAGCGCAATTGCGTGGATTAAAACATCTGTTCCTTGGGGGCGAGGCCCTGCCCGGCGCGTTGGTAAATGACCTTCAGTCGGCAACTCCCGCACAGATCACCAACATGTACGGCCCTACCGAAACGACGATCTGGTCGTCGACAGAGGTTGCGACCCGCGAAGACGCCACAGTGAATATCGGTCGCCCCATCACAAACACGCAGCTTTACGTTCTGAACGAAGCGATGGCCCCGGTGGGCATCGGCGAAGAGGGTGAGCTTTGGATCGGCGGCGATGGCGTAACGCGCGGCTACTGGCAACGCGATGATCTGACAGCCGAGCGCTTTCAGCCAAACCCTTTCGCCGAGGGCCGCATATACTGCACCGGCGACCTGGTGCAGCGCCGTGCAGATGGCCGCTTGAATTTCCTCGGACGCGCCGATCACCAAGTGAAGCTGCGCGGTTTCCGCATTGAATTGGGTGAGATCGAAAGCGCCCTGCAATCCGTGGCAGGCGTCACAAACGCGGTCGTTTTGGCGCGTGAAGATACTCCGGGTGACGTGCGTCTTGTGGCCTACATGACATCGACGACCGAGGTTGAGACGAAACGGTTGCGTGATCATTTGGCGGATCACTTGCCTGACTACATGATCCCGGCGCATTTTGTGACGCTCGATGCGTTCCCGGTGACACCAAACAAGAAAATTGACCGCAACGCACTTCCTGCCCCAAATCAAACGGCTGTGCGACCTAAGCCCAAGGCAAGCGTGCAAGCGCCTGCCAAAGGCAAAGCTGATGAAGCGCTGCAAAAGCAGATTGCCAACATCTGGACCGAGGTTTTGGGCGTTGCCAAGATCACGGCGGATGACAACTTCTTTGATTTAGGCGGGCATTCTTTGTTGGCGGTGCAAACGCATCGCACGCTCAAGAAACGTTTGAATACGCCGACATTGTCGATCACCGACATCTTCCAGTTCCCAACTCTTGGCGCTTTGGCAGACCGCCTTGCCAAGCTGGGCGCAAATGTCGTGGCACCGCCAGAACCGGCAAGCCCAACTGTTACACCGTTGAAAGCGCCGGCTTCTGTCGATCGCGCACAAATGCGGTCGGATGCCATGGCCCGTCGTCGCGCCATGCGCGCACGACGTCAGGCGTAAGCTATGGTGAAGCGTCGTCTCATACTGGCAGGTGTTGCTGTGTTCGCTTTGGGCGCGGCCGGGTGGATGGTGACAAAAGCACCCGACGCTCTTGATGCAGACGAGCGCGCAAAGCTGTACGAAACACCATTATCTCCGCCAACAGAGCCTTTGAATGTATTCCACTTGGGCCATTCATTGGTCGGACGCGATATGCCAGCCATGCTGGCGCAAATGGCAGATCACAGCTTTGCGTCGCAACTTGGCTGGGGCACACCTTTGAAAGCCCACTGGGAACCGGATGAAACCATTCAGGGCTTTGAGACGGAAAACGCACATCCCAATTACCGCGATGCCAAAGACGCTTTGTCGAGCGGTGCCTTTGATACGTTCGTCCTGACCGAAATGGTCGAGATCGAAGCCGCCATCGACTACTTTGATTCACCAATCTATGTTGAACGATGGGTAAAGGCCGCGCGTGACGGAAACCCGGAAATCCGTACATACCTCTACGAATCCTGGCATGCGCTTGATGATCAAAACGGCTGGTTGGAGCGTCTCGACACAGACCCGGAACAGTATTGGGAAGGGGTGTTGATAGCGCAGGCGATGGTCGAGCTCGACACCTCCAACCCGATTTACGTGATCCCAGTAGGACGCGTCATGGCGGAATTTGTACGACGTCTAGAGGCAACACCCGGACTTGATGGGGCAACCTCCCGCGAAGACCTATTTGCACGGATGGACGATGGATCGCTGGACCCTATTCACGTTAATGACCTTGGCGCTTACCTTGTTGCGTTGACGCATTACGCTGTCCTTTACCACCGATCCCCGGAAGGTTTGCCACGGCAGTTGGACCGCGCCGATGGATCAGCGGCAAACGCCCCCGGACCAGAGCTTGCTGAATTGATGCAGAAAACCGTCTGGGACGTTGTGACTGAACTGCCTGTTACGGGCATTCCTGTTCCAACCCAGTAAAGCGGAAACGCGCTGTTTCCAAAAACGACGCGCATTACGTTGGTAATTTGAAGCATATTTGTCTAAATCATGGCGTGTCTGTGGCACCGGCTCTTGCGGGCTGCGCTATAGCTAAGGCGGGGGCCTTATACTGGAGCTGAAAAGATGTTGTATTTTCAGTCAATTGAAGAGGTCCTCTCTGCGCTCAAGCGTCGGAAAGATCTGATTGCCGCTATCGTATTCCTTGGATGCGTTGTCTCTGTAATTGTGGCATTGCTTCAGACGCCGGTTTACAGCGCCATTGCGGTTGTTCAGATCGAAGACGCGCAAGTTGCAGGCACCAACACCAGTGCCGGGACGACGACAGAAGGCCGCTCCAGCCTTGATGCGCGTCGAACTGTTCGGCTGATCGAACAACGTGTTATGTCGCGCGGGACCCTGACCGAGGTCATGGACACTCATGATTTGTTCAACGACGATCCGAGCCTGACACCAACAGAACGCCTGAACCTCATGCGCGAATCGGTGTCAATAAACGCGATCCTTGCAGGTGAGACGTGGCAGCCAAGTCAGTCTGTCTCTGGCATGGTCATTGAGGCTCAAGTCGATGATCCACAAAAGGCAGCGGACGTCGCCAACGACATCCTGGCCCGCGTCATGGACGAGGCGCGCGCACGGAGCGTAGAGCGTGCCGAGGTTGAGCTTGAGTTTTTCAATGTCGAGGAAAGCCGGGTTCGCGCAGAGATTGGCGCCGCCGAGGCGGCAATTGCGGAGTTCAAAACTGCCAATGCCGAGCTTTCACCGTCGAACATCACGGTGCTGCAGGGCGAGTTGGCCACGTTAAACGCATCCTTGATCACGCTGCGCCAGCAAGTGCTTGGTCTGCAATCCAACAGCAGCCGCACACGCCCCGAGGCGTTGCAGCGGCAGGTGAATGTGCTCGAAGAACAGATCACTTTGATTCAGTCGCGAATTGCCGAAATCAACGGTCTGCTCACACAAGCCCCGACCGTCGAACGTGAATTGATGTCGCTGGAACGCGAGTTGGCGCAATTGAACGAGCAATTCACTGTTATCTCGCGGCGCAAAGCGGACGCTGAAATGAGCCAAAACCTTGAGCAACAACGTCAGCTTGCGCGGTTTGAAGTGTTGGAAGAGGCGATCGTACCAGTTTATGCCATCTCGCGCAGCAAACGATCCGTTGCCATGATGGGTGGAATTGCGAGCGTCATGCTTGCGATTGGCGCTGCGTTTGTTCTGGAAATGATGAACCCGCCTTTGCGCAACGCGAACCAGCTTGAGCGAACGCTGGGCCTGCGCCCTGTCATATCAGTGCCTGTTATCGACAACGGTTTGCGTTCCGCCAATTCTGGCAAGGGGAACGGCCCGCGATTTGGCCTTGGGATGCTAACGGCATTGCTTTTGGGGGCGCTTGCCGCTGTAGCAAAGCCTGTAGCAGACCTGATTGGGTTCACCAGCAATACGCGCAGCACTCAGTAAGAGTAATCGGACGACTCTTCCTGTTCTGCCTTATTCAGCACGACACCAAGCAAGGGGACGTTTTCGCCCAAACGACGTTCTGTTTCTTTGATGTCATTCGCACGTGTCTGACCACCACCTGCAACCAACAAAAGCGCATCAAAATGTGGCCGCATGGCGAGAACATCGTCATTCAAAAGCGCAGGTGGCAGATCGAACAGCATGACGTCTGGTTCAAGCTGCGTTTCAATGTCTTTCAATACAGCCTCGGTCGCCGGGTCTTGCAACAACTCAGCCGCATAGGGTTCCACAAGACCGTTAAACCCAACGGCCACATGTGACCCAGCTGAAATGCTATTCGGTGCGAAGCCTTGAAGATGACGTTCCGGAGAAATCTCGCCCCGCAAGAAATCACTCATAACCCCCGGGTCGCTCACACCGAACAGGCGGTGCAGGCTGGGGCTGCGCATATCAAGGTCAAGTAGGACCGTTTTGCAGTTTTCCTGGCGCGACAGGCTGATGGCGAGATTGACGGCCGTGAACGTCTTGCCACAGTCTTTGGTGGGCGATGTGATCGCAATGCGCTTCCACCCGTTTTCGGCCAGCGCTTGCAACATCCGTGTACGCAAAATGTCGAAACGCGTATGTGCCGGATCCCGGCGTAGGGCCGTCACGATGCTGTTTTTGGCAAGCCTTCTGGGATCAAGCTCAAACCGATCCAACCGCGCCCAGACCGCTTCGGCATCATGCGGAGCCGATTTCTCCGACGCAGGGGCAACCGGCGGTCTGGCCAGAACAAGAGGTTGCGATGGCTTTTTTGGGCGCGTGGCTTTTGGCTTTACCGGAACGTCCCGTTCTACCACTGGCGCGGTGTTTCGACCGCTTTCCGGTGTATCAACAGGTTGAGGGGCTTCCGACTGTCTTGCTTTGCTTTCCGCTTTCAACCGACGTGCTTCAAGCTCTGCCTTGCGTTGCAGCAATGCCTCGCGTTCGGCAAGCATGGCTTGCACATCCGGCTTTGGGCGTTCGGAACGTTTCGGTGCAGCTTCAGGCGCCGCAGTCTGAGACGGCTTGGATGCAGGCGCAACAGGCCCGCGCCGCTTGCGACGCTGGAATTTTGGCTGCTCGCTCATGTGTCACCCATGTGGTGCGACATCGTTAACTTCCGATTTCGTTGGCGCGGACCAACCGCACCAGACAAGGTTAAAAAGCCATTCTGGCAAGAATACGTCCGTTTTGAGGGGATTGTTCATCACATCCCCGGGATCAGAACCCAAAGAGGTTTGCCTTGCCAATCGCCTCTTCAATGAATTTGGCCTTGTCGGCCTCTGGTTTCCAGCCCAGCTGCTCTTTTGGTTTGGTGTTCACAAACGGCGACAGATGTGCCCGACTTTTCCAATCTGCAAGTGACGGGCGGGTCAAACCGCGGCGCCGAAGCGCGTACACTTTCAGAACGTGTTTCACTGCGTCCGCGGCCCAGAACAATGTCAGGTTCCCCGTACTGACCCGCAGCTTCGCACCAAGCGATTTGTGGATGGCATCAAAGTAACCTTTGCCGCTGAGCATTGGCTCACCAATCAGGTTGTAGCTTTGGCCAATCGCGTCCGGGTTTTCCGCCATCAGGATCAAGCCTTCGGCGACATCGTCGATCAACACAAACGGCAAGATGTTAAGCCCGTTGCCCCAAATGCGTACAGCGCCGGCACCGTGCCAGCGCCCGATGCCCCAGTGCTGCAGCGGCCCGCCATGGCCCACAACAATACCGGGCCGTGCGATGACCAAGGGCAGACCGTCCCTTCGGTGCATCTCAAGCAACCGCTTTTCACACTCCGCCTTGGACCGGGCATACATGTTTCTGTCAGACATATCGGTCTGGAACGGTGTGTCTTCGGTGATCTTTTGCAGAGGGGAAGACATGTCGTAGCTCGCAATCGTGCCGGTATAGACCAACCGTTTGACACCCGCCTCCTGGCACGCCTCGGCAATCCGGACAGCGACACCAACATCATGTTCCAACGCCTCGTCCCACGTGCCCTCTAATGACCGGGCAAGGTTGTAGACGACATCGATGCCTTGCATGGCCTCGACCAATGCAGCTTTGTCATACAGCGAGACACCAACGGTTTCGACCTGATCAGTCAGATCCGGGAATGGGCCATGCCTGCCTCGGCTAAGCACCCGCACATCCTGTCCTTTGGCAACCAACGCCCGTGTGAGCGCCCGACCGATGAAGCCGGTTCCACCAATGACCATCGCGGTCGGTTTCGGCTCACGGGTTTTGGGCTTCGGTGCCGCAGGTGTCAGGTCGGCGTCTGGCACCAGCGCCAACACCTGATCCAAGGCTGTCATGACCTGAACCGCGCTATTGCCAGAAAACCTTGGATCGGGGTCCTTATCCTTGCGCAACGCGCCATAAATCGCAGCATCCATGCCTTGGAAACTGAGCGCATAGGGCGATTGCCGGTTCAAAGATTTGACTTGCGTGAACGTGTTCCCCAGACCTTCGCGCAGGTGCTGCCAGCTGAGATCAAGCTGTTTACGCAGTGGGTTGAGCACCAGATCAGAGGCGTTCTCTGACTCGACAACCAATGTGTCAGACGCAAAATCGAGCCGAGCGCGTCCAGACGACCCCCGAATGGTCAGCGCCCGGTCATCAATCGTCTCGACCATGGATATGGTGAGCGTGACATCCACATCACCGGCCTGCGCCGCGATCCGCCACGCCTGATGGCGTGTGTCTTGGCCAGGCAAATCGACAGGCTTTGATAGATGCACGGACTGAATATCAGGGACGCCGAACAGGTCCACAATGAACCCCATGAGGTGTGGGCCGAGTTCCAACAACAGGTTCTTTGGCTCACGCAACAGCCAGATGCCAAACGGGCCCGACCGCAGCGGTGCAAGTGGTAAACACCAATGCACTTCGGCAACCGAAACGCGGCCCAGTTCGCCTTTGGCCAACATGCGTTTCAAACGGTCATAGGAGGGCAAGCCCATGAAATTGTGCCCGGCATGAAACCGAACACCGTTTTCAAGAGCCACCGCCTGAATCTCGGCAGTTTCTTCTGCCGAGGTTGCAACTGGCTTTTCGACAAGCACGTGCAAACCGCCACGCAGGCACTGCAAGGCCAGCGGATGGTGCAGATGTGGCGGAGTGAGGATATGCACAGCGTCGCAAACACCAGCATCAATCAAGTCGGCAACGTCTGAAAACAGACGCACGCCTAGCCCATCAGCCAGGGCTTTGCCTGCCGCTTGTGATGGATCGCATACTGCTGTGATTTCTACGCCATCGGTGGCGCGCAACGCGTCTGCATGCCAGCTTGCGATATAACCGGCCCCGATCAGACCCACACGGACTTTCGACAACGCCATACGCGTAACCTCTTATTTATACTCGATAATGCGCATCTGCGCATGGCTGAACCGCCGCCAATGGTACCGGATCATGCCAATTGCGTTTGGAACCTTCGACAAGGTCAGAAACGCGGCGTGGCGTGGTGCTTCGTTTGCAGCGACATCTTCTGATTTCAGGCCCCGCGCTGTTTTCCAGAACGACGCGGCATAGACCGCAAGAACAAGTAGCAGCAAGATAGGCCATGTCAGAGCACCGATCACCGCCACGGCTGGCAAGATGAGGCCATAGACCCAGCCGCGTTGGCGTTCGCGCACAAAGTACTCTGGATGTATGTGACCGACTTGGGCAAACCCGTGACCGGTGCGTTCAGCACGCTTCCACCATTGGGTAAACCGCACCGCACCGCCGTCATGCTGCGACATGGGATGTTCGATCCGGACGAGGCTCCAACCTGCTTTGCGCAGCCGCGTGCAGAACTCGTCATCCTCTGCCGCGATGACCTCGGGATTGAACCCGCCCACCTGTTGGAATGCCGAAACACGGACCATCATGTTGCCGCTGCACGCCTCAATCGGTCCGGCGGGGCGTTTCCATTCAAAATCGGACATTTGATTGAACACAGTTGTATCGCGGTGCAATTCCGCCGACAGGCCCGTGACAATGGCCAGCTTTGGGTCATCGCGCATCACTTTGGCGGCGTGTTGCAGCCAGCCGTCCGACATCACACAGTCTCCATCCAGAAACTGCACGTATTCTGGCGGATCCTTCTGGGCCATCAGCATCTCGAACCCAGCATTTCGAGCCCGCGCTGCGGTGAATGGCAAAGACATGTCCAAATTGACGACCAATGCGCCAACTTTTTCAGCGTTGCGTACACTGTCATCGGTTGACCCGCTGTCGACGTAAACGACGCGACGCGCTTGCGGCACCACAGACGACAGTGACCTGACAAGCCTGTCGCCTTCATTCCGTCCGATCAAAACAACGTCGACGCTCATCACTTTGACCCTTCCGAGGGGCGCAATGGAGGTGTCGCCCCCGGCTTTGCATATGCGCAGATCAGGTCCGACAGACGCCTCGCCTCTTTGGCCGCGTCGTAATCGGCCACCACCTTTTGGCGACCGGCGGCACCCATAGCTTTTCTTTGCGCCGGATGGCTCAACAAATCGTCAAGCGCTGATGTGAAGGCTCCGGTATCGCCAGGAGGCACAAGTCGCCCTGACACCCCGTCCTCTACCAGTTCGGGGACGCCTGCGATGCGCGTTATGAGAACCGGCACCTGCGCAGCCATCGCCTCCATCAAAACCACCGGCACGCCCTCGGCAAAGCTGGGCAGAACAAAGACATCGGCGCGTGCGAGCTCTTCGGCGACCTCAGACTGCGACTTGTATCCAAGGAATGTCACACGATCCTGCAGCCCGCGAGACGTGACCTCTGCTTCCAATGCTTTGCGGTCGGGGCCGTCCCCCACCAAACGCAGTTTCAGATCGGGGTGTTTGCCCGCCAGTTCAGTCACTGCGTCGATCAATATCGGCACGCCTTTGACACCGGCAAGTCGCCCGACAAAGAGCGCGGTCAGTCCGGTGCGTTCAGGGTCGAACGTGTATCGCGATGGGTCCACACCGCAATGCACGATATGGAACCGGCTCCAGTGTTTGGAATCCGCGAAACACATAAGCTGCGACCGACAGAAATGACTGATGCAGGCAACAAATGATGCCCGCGACGCTTTTTCGTCGATCCGCCAGTGATGTGGTTCGAAAAAGATATCGGGGCCGTGGATTGTGAAACTCCACCGGATGCCGGAAAGCGCACCAACAAGCATCGCCACGGTGCAAGAAGCTTTGGCGATGTGATTGTGCAAGTGCGTGACGTTTTCTTGCGCGAGCTTGTGGGCCAGGACACCCGCTTCGACAAAGTAGATGAGGTTATACAGCCGCCCTTTGATCCCTTTGGGGGCGGTGCGCCATGCAAGACCCAAGGCCGACAGGTACTTGCCAGGCGACGCCACCCACCGCAGATGTGCCTTAATCGTCGAGAACGGCTGTTTGACAGCGTCCAAAACCTTGTAGGTGCTGACGTGTTCGTCGCGTTGTTCGGGGCCGTCCAAGTGCTCTACCCCCGTTGTGCGGATTGAGCAGGTCAGCACCTCATGCCCCAAAGCGCGCAGATGCGCGACCTCACGCTGGATGAACGTGTCACTCGCGCGTGGGTATTCACCGGTGAGGTAGGCCAGTTTTGGCAAACTCATCTTACTGCGACTCACTTGGGTGCCATGTCAGGGCGCCAGCGTCGACACGTCCCATCGGATACATGCGCTGTTCAAGAACGCGACTGCGCAACAAGCCGGGGAGTTTTTTGTCAATCGGCGAGACTGCAGATGCCGCCAGCCTGAGTGCGCCCCACGGGAACGGCAGCACCAGTTTGGGCCAGCCTGTTTGCCTCAACTGGTCAATCACAATGCCGCGCGACGGGAGTTCGGGGTCGACAACCAAATGCGCGCCGCCAGAGGGGTGTTGGGCTTCATCAATGATGGTTTGCGCAAGATGGGTCACGCTGCACATCGGCAGTGCAGTATGTTTGGGAAAACTGAACAACACCGGGCCAACACCGATGCCAAGATGCGCATTCCAAAGACGCGTGTCGCTATACACAATACCGGTCCTGAGGATGGTGAGTGAGGCAATACCGGCTTTTTGGGCCAGCGCCTCTTGTTCGCATTTCGCGCGCGCATAGGTGTCGCGCGCAGTCTCGGGTGTGTCCACTTCACTGGCAGAGGACAGCATTTCACCTGGCGCCAAGGCTTCAAGCCGGTAGACAGACATTGAGCTGACCAGTACGAGCTTGCGCACGTCAGCGCCCTGCATGGCGGTCAGCACCGCGCGTGTGCCGTTGATGGTCACACGGTCATGTTCGGCAGCGCTTCCCCCCATCGCAGCGGCCAAGTGAATGACGGCATCGCATTGCACCATCGCGTCCTGCAGCTTTGCCGTTGCATCGCGCGCGCCGAGGTCGATCTGAGCACGACCCGATGCCACTACACCCAGACCGGCCTCCTTTGCGGCCGTCACCGTGGCTTGACCGATGAACCCACCGGCGCCAGTGATCAGAACGCGGCTCACATTGCCCATGGCATCGGCTCCATCGGGTCGCAGCGGGTTGTCATGGATTGCGCACCGCTGAGTTCACCTGCGTTTTGTATCGCCAATGTGACCTCGGTCATGTGCAGGGCGAAATCGTTTGAAAGGCGTGTCGGTCGTCCGGCATGTAACGCATCCAGCATCTCTGCGGGGCCAAGCATAAAATTCATTGCAGCCGCACCCCATCGTTTCACCTTTGGATGTGTCGGTTGGGCCAGTTTCAGCCGCTTTGGAAAGGGGGACTCCATCAACCGTCGTCGGATCGTCATCCGCTTGGCAAACGTCACCTTTGCAGCATTGTCCCACGCGGCCTTGCAGGTCACAACACCCTTGTCACCCACGATCTGGATTTGATGATTGTGCGGCGCCACGATGGAGCATGTCAGTCGCGTGACAGGCCCATTCTCGAAAAAGAGCGTCGCGATGGACAGGTCTTGGGCAAAGGGGCCATTTCCCTCTTTTTCAGGGATGGTTTCGGCAGACGCCGCAATAACGGTGCGCACCGACCCGAACCACGAAATCAACCAGCCCAAGTAGTACCCTGCATGTTCCAATGTGCAGCCAACACGGAATTCGTCTTCAAATGGCCACGGCGCGCCGGTCTCAGAGATCCATTTCTTGTAAGCCGCTTGCGGAACAAACCCGTCATCAAGTTCAGCATAGATCACCCGAGGTGTCCCAGCCACGTCTGCACGCAACGCATGGCCCATCGTTTGCGCGGCTTCCCCAAGAACGCTACACGGTGCCGAGGCCAGCATCAGGCCAGCATTCTCTGCTTGGGTGTGCAGAGCTTGGGCCTCTTCAACCGTCATGGCCAAAGGTTTTTCGGAATACGTGTGGCAACCGGCTGCAAGACAGGCGCTGTTGACCTCAAAATGGGCCGACGGGTTCGTCAGGTTCAAAACAATACCATCACGTGGATGCTGGTCTAAGAGCGCGTCGAGGGACGCGACCGCTGGAACATCCCAGTGATTACAAAACTTCGTTAGACGCTCAGAATTTCGATCATACACACCTGCGACAGTGATACCGTCCATCGCCGCAAGCGAGCGCATGTAGAGGTCTGCCACAAACCCGCAGCCAATGATCGAAATGGCTCCACTCATCGCTCAGCCTCATAGGCGGCGATGCTGCGGTTTGCACCGCAGGTAGGGGCCAATTCAAATCGTGTCACGGGTCTGCTCAAAGTCCTGCGGCGATGTTTGCCACTCTACATCAAACAATAATGGTTATAATTCGACAAAACGCATATTTATGATGGCGTCGCAGAGATTTTGCCGTTCACGTCTTGATTATGCAGCCGCTATGCCCCGATTTGGCCTTATGGATACGGTAGACGACGCGCGTACCAATGATGAGGAATGGCACATGCGCTTTTGGGGCGACAAATTTGATGTCACCGTGAACGTGCCCAACTGGGTTGTGCTGGAACGCCAGATTTCCGGCAACCTGAGGGCTGGACGTGGGTTTTCCCTGGCGACGATAAATCTTGACCATTTGGTAAAACTTCGCACAGACGACCGGTTTCGCCGCGCTTACGCCGAACAGGATTTGGTGGTGGCTGACGGCAATCCAATTGTCTGGATGTCTAAGATTGCCGGTCGATCAGTTGATCTCATCCCAGGGTCCGACGCAATCTTACCTCTCGTGCGGATTGCTGCAGCGCATCGCAAATCCATCGCACTTGTGGGTAGCACCGAAGCCACGCTTGAGGCGGCAAAGTTCTATCTTGAGAAGGAAGTGCCAGGAACGCGCGTAGTGGCGTCGATTGCGCCTGCGATGGGGTTTGATCCGATGGGCGACAGCGCCGCCGACGTCACAGATGCGTTAGACGCGACCGGTGCCGATATCGCGTTTCTGGCACTTGGTGCGCCCAAGCAAGAATTGTTCGCTGCATATGCCCGCAATAAACTTCCTTCGGTGGGATTTGTATCTATCGGTGCAGGCCTTGATTTCTTTTCCGGATCGCAAGTCCGCGCGCCCGCATGGGTGCGTGCCATCGCGATGGAATGGCTTTGGCGGGCGTTGTCACAACCAGCCCGTTTGATCCCGCGATATGCGAAGTGTTTTGCGATTCTGCCGGTCGAGGTCACCCATGCCCTGAAGCTGCGCTTTGATGGACGGTCGAACACGCCTGCATCGCAATCGTTCTGAAGCTGTCAGTCGCTCAACCTATGCACGCGGCCACCCGCCGCTTCGGCGTCTGCATGGTCATGTGTGACAAGCAGCACCGGCAAGCCTTTCGCGCGCGCCCGATCAAACACCAAAGACCGCACTTGATCGCGTCGTTCCGTATCGAGGCGAGAGAACGGTTCGTCCAAGAGCAGCGCCTGCGGCCCGGACAGTAGCATGCGCATCAATGCGACCCGCGCTTTCTGGCCGCCTGACAGCGTTTCGGGATCGCGCGACGCGAAACCGTTGAGACCGATGTCATCTAACGCCGCTTCAATCTGGGATTTGCGTTCAGCCCGCCCTTTGACAGTGGCCCGCAGACCAAAGGCAAGGTTTTCGCCAACCGAAAGGTGCGGGAACAGCAATTCGTCCTGAAACAGGATGCCGACACGTCGCTGCTCTGGCGCCAGATCGGTAATGTCTCTGCCATTCAGGATGACACGGCCAGACGCCGCGAAGTCATCACTCAACGTGCCGATGACGTAGGACAGCAAAGTGGATTTGCCCGATCCGCTGGGGCCCATCACGGTCAGAACCTCGCCCGGTGCGATGTGATCAGAGATATCCACCAAAGTACGCCCGTCTTGTCGAATGACGACGCTTTCCAAAGACAGCCCCGTGTCAGGCATGCCGGAGCCCTTTTCGGTTGCGCCACAAAATTGCGGGCAGGATCAAAGCGATGGCAAACGGCAGGAACGCGACCGCTGTTTGCGTGAGCGCGTAAACCGATATGACGCGTCGGTCACCGCCAGATGCCAGAGCCACTGCTTCGGTCGTTAGTGTTTGAACCCGGCCCGCACCGGCAAGCAGGGTTGGCAAAAACTGGCCAATCGATACGGCAAAGCCAACCGCGGCTGCCGTCAGAATGGGCCGCAGCAGCATCGGTAGGCGCACCCGCCACAACACACCGTCGCAAGACGCGCCCAACGCGCGGGCAACATAGCCGTATCGCGCATCCCAGGCGCGGAACGGATCGGCCAACGACAGAAAGACATATGGCAGGACAAAGATAATGTGCATCGCAATCACGGCAGTCCGATTGCCATCGACGCCCGTGAAGATGGCCAGCGTTTGCAGCCCCGTCAGGAACGCGATCTGCGGCACGATTAGGGGGACGTAAAGCAACCAAAGCGCGCGGGTGCTCGGTTTCAGCCCATGCCGTTCTTCCGCCTCAAGACAGGCCAAGGTGAAAAGGAGCGCAATCAGTGTCGACACGGACGCGATGATGAGGGTTTCGCTGATCGTTGGCCACAAAGCCATGCTGTGGCGCATCCATGTTCGGGTGGAAAAGCCTTGTGGCAAGAAGTCGGGAAAGCTCCAAAAGCCGGCGATTGACCATATGAACAAACCAAGCAGGCCAAAGACAACCGCGCTTGCGCTTAGACCTGCGGCTGAGAGCGACAGAACCCGGACGGAGCGCGTCGCACCACCACGGTGGCCCGACATCACCCAACGGCGCCCGATGCGGGCGACGCTATATTCACCGACCCGCCAGATCAGCAATGCCCCGATCACCAGCAACAACTGCCAGACAGCCGCCGCCGACGCGACAAAGCGCAGGCTGAGATCGGGGTCGTTCATCCACCGCAGGATTTGCACCGCAAGCGTTGGCGGCGTGGTTGGCCCGAGGATCAGCGCGACATCGATCACGGTCATGGAGAAAGCAAGCACGGCGTAAACCGGCAATCTGATCTGGGCGTAGACCCGAGGGAACACCGTTTTGAACCAACCGGACACGGGGCTATACCCCAACGCCATAGCCGTTTGACGCGCTTGGACGGTGCGGATCTGCGAAAGCGCGGCCAGCGTCATGAGCAACAGGAAAGGCACTTCTTTGACCACCAGCCCAGCGATCAGTGACACGCCATAGGGGTCTTGCAGGATCAAGATATCAGGCGGCGTGTCCCATCCGGTCAGCCAAGGGGACCCGGCCCGCGCGACCCACCCAGATGGCGCAATCAGAAAGGCCAAGCCAAACGCTGCCGCCGCATGCGGAACCGACAACAAAGGAGACAACGCGCGTTCGATGACCCGAAAGGCGCGTGATCCACTCCATGCGGCGCAGATCATCGACACGACCAAAAGCGACAGGCACGTGGCGACAAAGCCAGTGGTGACACTCAAAATGCTGGCGCGTGTGATGCCGGGCCAGTCGAACAACATGGCAAAAGCTTGCAGGTTGAGGCTGTGGCCGCCCAGCGCGGGAAGAAACCCGAAGGCAGGCGTGAGGGTTCCCAGCACACCTGCCGCCACCGGGCCGACCATGATCGCAACTGTCAGAAGCGGCGCCCAGGGTAAAAAGCGGGCGCGCGCTGAATGGCTTTCACATGTGGCCGCCACGTGTGTTGCGCCTATTGCGCAACGCCAAACCTGTCGGTCCAGTCTTCCTCAAGCTTGACCATCCAGCTTGGATGCGGCTCTGACAAGGTGGCGCCAAGCTCTGCTGGTGGCAAAGTGGCGATGCCCAATTCCAGAGAGTCAAAGCGCATCCTATCCTCGTCTGACAACTTGTTCAGATCGAGCACTGTACTAAGGCCCCAAACCTCGGGGTCTTGCATCATCGCTTGTGCTTCGGGTGACATGATGAAGTTGGCAACAACCATAGCGCCTGCCTTGGCATTGGCGTTGTAAGGGATCGCCACAAAGCTTGCATTACCGATGCTGCCTGCGTCCATGACATAGGTGCGCACGCTGTCTTGCAATTCGAGATTGGCAATCGCGTTGCTGGCCTCGTTGGGGTTAAAGCTGATGGCGACATCAATCTCTCCATCCGCCATCAACTGGATCTGGCGCGACTCGTTTTGCGGATAGGCCCGGCCAGAGCGCCAGAGGTTGGGTGTCAGGTCTTCCATAAACGCCCACAGGTCTTTGGTTGCGGCGTCGTAATCTGCTTCGTCGACGGGGGACTGCAAGACAGATGCATCCGGCACAAACTCGATCAGCGCCTGTTTGAGGAAGGTGCCGCCTAAGAAGTTCGGCGGTTGTGGGTATGTGAAACGCCCAGGGTTTTCCGCCGCCCATGCCGCGAGGTCGGCCATTGTTTTGGGCGGCGTCTCTAGCCGCGCGGTGTCGTAGTAGAACACCACCTGTGCCATGCCCCAAGGCGCTTCCAAACCATCGGTGGGCACCGTGAAGTCAGAGATGACAGCAGGTTTGCCAGCAACGTCGACATTCGCCCAGCTTGGCGTCGCTTCGACCCAGGGACCAAACAGCAGGTCCTGCCGTTTCATCGCAGCGAAATTTTCACCGTTGAGCCAAATCATGTCAACCGCGCCGCCCTCGTCTTTGCCAGCCGTCTTTTCGGCAACGACGCGACTGACCGCTTCTGCGGTATCCGACAGCTTCACATGTTCAAGGGTCACGCCGTACTCTTCGTTCACGCGCATGCCGATCCAGTCAATGAAACTGTTGATCGTGTCCGACCCGCCCCAGGCATTCCAATAGACAGTCTGTCCACGCGCCTCATCTGTGACAGCATCCCAGTTTGTAGGGTCCGGCTCTGCCGTGGCTGCAAAAGCGGTGAATGTCGCCAGGGTGGCAGCGAAAAGAGTGCGCATAGATCGGTTTTCCTTGGTCTTAGGGGCTATCCTGCCCGGAACATCGCGTTAGAAACCAGCGATACCCCGTATCGGTCAAATGACAAACAGGTGTGTAAGATTTCAGTGTACTGACGTTTTGCGTGCGAGTAATGCGATTTGCGCTTTGATCCCAAGGAACCATTTATGTTTGATGCTGCCATTCTGCCAATTGTAAAGCGCGCCATCGACCGACCAGCGCGGGCTTTGGTCGCCCGCGGGGTCAGCGCGGATCAGATCACGGTGGTCGGGTTTGGCATTGGCCTATTGGGTGTTGCAAGTGCGGCCTTTGGTGCGTTTGGGCTGGCGTTGTTGTGCCTCGCCTTCAACCGTGTGGCCGACGGGCTGGACGGGGCTGTTGCACGGCTGACCACACCAACAGACCGAGGAGCGTTCCTCGATATCGCGCTCGACTTCATGTTTTATGGGCTCTTCCCATTGGGATTTGCGCTTTACGACCCCGCGACAAACGCGCTGCCCGCTGCGGTGCTGATTGCAAGTTTCATCGGCACAGGCTCCAGCTTTCTTGCGTTTTCGATCATCGCCGAAAAGCGTGGGATCACGTCGGATCAGTATCCGACCAAGGGCATCTACTATTTGGGTGGGCTGACCGAAGGCTTTGAGACCATCGCGCTTTTTGTTGCGATGTGCCTGTTCCCGTTTGCGTTCCCGTGGCTTGCATATGTGTTTGCCGGATTGTGCTTTGTGACAACGCTGACCAGATGGCTGGCAGGGTGGCGCATGTTTGCGCAGGGGTAGCGACCTGCGCAACAGTCTCCACATCTGATCACACCTCTGCTACACCGCGCTAAAACACAGGCCGAGCAGAAGGGCATCGCTCTATGACCACCCCAAAACCGGTTGTCCTGACCATCCTCGACGGCTGGGGCCTGCGCGAGGACACGACCGCGAACGCACCAAAACTGGCCAAAACGCCAACCATGGATCATCTGATGGCGACCTGCCCCAACGCAACCTTGATCACACATGGGCCGGATGTGGGACTGCCTAGTGGACAGATGGGCAATTCCGAGGTTGGCCATACCAATATCGGTGCGGGTCGCGTTGTGGCGATGGACCTTGGCCAGATCGACCTTGCAATTGAGGATGGCAGCTTCTTTGAAAACGCAGCCATTGTGGACTTTGCCAAGACCGTGAAGACTGCGGGAGGCCGCGCACATGTGATGGGTGTTGTGTCGGATGGAGGCGTGCATGGGCACATTCACCACATCCAAGCGGCGGTAAAGATGCTGATCGACCAAGGTGTCGAGGTGGTTATCCACGCGATCACCGATGGCCGTGACGTCGCGCCAAGCTCGGCGGAAGGGTTTATGACTGACTTGGCTGACGGCCTACCAGACAAAGCGCGCATCGGCAGCGTTATCGGCCGCTACTTTGCCATGGATCGCGACACACGATGGGACCGCGTGGAACGGGCGTATGACGCGATGATCCTTGGACAAGGTGCGAAAGCGGATACCGCAATTGCTGCGATTGAGGATGCCTACGCGCAGGGTCAAACGGATGAGTTCATCGAACCGCGTGTGATTGGCGATTACGCGGGTGTCGTCGACGGGGACGGTTTCTTTTGCCTCAACTTTCGCGCAGACCGGGCGCGCGAAATCCTGTCGGCGATTGGCGATCCAAGCTTTGACGGGTTCGAGCGTGCTAAACCAAACCTGTCGGCTCTGTTAGGTATGGTTGACTATTCGCAGGCGCATAACGCGTTCATGACGACGGCGTACCCGAAACAAACAATCAAAAACACGCTTGGGGAGTGGGTGGCAAGCCACGGACGCACGCAGTTTCGGTTGGCAGAGACCGAAAAGTACCCGCATGTTACATTCTTCCTGAACGGAGGTCAGGAAACGCCGGAAGAGGGTGAAGACCGGTACATGCCCAAAAGCCCAAAAGTGGCGACTTATGACCTGCAGCCCGAGATGTCGTCGGCAGAGGTGACAGAGAGATTCGTGGCATCGGTTGAGAAAGGATATGACTTGATTGTCGCCAATTATGCGAACCCAGACATGGTCGGGCACACTGGCGATTTGGACGCGGCCATCAAGGCGTGCGAAGCGGTGGATAACGGGCTGGGACAAGTCCTTGATGCGGTGACCAAATCAGGCGGCGCGATGATTGTGACGGCAGATCATGGCAATTGCGAAACTATGGTCGATCCCGAAAAAGGTGGCCCACACACAGCTCATACCACAAACCTTGTGCCCGTGGTGCTCTTCGGTGGACCAGAGGGTGCTAGCCTCAACGCAGGTCGCTTGGCTGACCTTGCACCAACACTGCTGGAATTGATGCACCTTCCTCAACCCGAAGAAATGACCGGAAAGAGCCTGCTGAAAAAATGAAAGCGGTCTTGTCTATCTTGGCGGCGAGCGCTTTTTCCGTGTTTCCGGTGTTTGCGGAAACACCGGCAGAGGCTGCGCGGGTCGCGATGGATCGGTTGGAAGCGGCTGCCGAAAAACTGGATGACGCCCAGAGCGCGCGTGACCGGGTGCGTGCGTTGACTGAAGCCGTACAAGCCTTTGAAACTGGTCTGGCGGCTATGCGGGACGGTTTGCGTGCTGCGTCGATCCGCGAAACCGAATTGCAACGCGATCTTGACGTGCGCGAGGCGGAAGTGACGCGGTTGCTGTCCGCATTGTCGGCTATCGGTTCATCGGCTGGGCCGCGTGCCTTTGTGCATCCCGAAGGTCCAGTTGGCGCGGCGCGCGCCGGTTTGCTCATGGCGTCTGTGACTCCAGCGCTGTCCGATGCGGCAAGCGCGTTGCGTCGCGACGTGCAAGAAGCGACCGTGCTGCGCCAGCTTCAACAAGATGCGGCAGACACATTGCGCACTGGTCTTGCAGGCGTCCAAACCGCGCGCACAGCACTAAGCCAGGCAATGGCCGATCGAACAGATTTGCCGCGCAAGTTCACTGAAGATCCCGTGCGCACTGCGCTCTTGATTGCAGCCAGCGAAACGTTGGATGGCTTTGCAAGCGGGTTGACCCAGATTGGCGATGGCGAGGCGGATATTGATCTGCCTTCCGTCTCAGACCGCAAAGGCGCACTGCCGCTGCCCGTCGCCGGAGAAACGTTGCGACGCGCCGGTGAGACGGATGCTGCGGGCATCACACGACCCGGGATCTTGATCGCCACACGTCCTCGCGCGCTTGTGACTACACCGGTGGCAGCCACAATTCGCTATCGGGGGCCGCTTCTGGATTATGGTCTGGTGACCATTCTGGAACCTGAACCCGATGTTTTGTTTGTTTTTGCGGGGCTTGAAACCGTCTTTGGCGAGACTGGGCAGGTTTTGCCGCAAGACAGCCCTGTCGGTTTGATGGGCGGGTTTGAAGCTATAGGCGACGATATTCTATCACCATCCAGTGAAAGGACTGGCGCAGCTTTGTCTGAAACGCTCTATATAGAGGTCAGACAAGGCGACACGCCGGAAGACCCCTTTGGGTGGTTTGCAGATGACAAGGGAATGACCGAATGAAAAAAGTCCTCATGGCGGCGATGGGCGGAACGCTCGCGGGCGTTGTGGCCACAACTCAGTTTGTGGGACCACTGGTCGCTCAAGAAAGCGCGCGCTCGACCAATGTGTATGAACAGCTCGATCTGTTTGGTGACATCTTTGAACGCATCCGTGCGCAATATGTCGAAGAGGTAGATTCCGCTGAACTGATCGAAGCAGCAATTGACGGGATGCTGACGTCGCTTGATCCGCATTCCAGCTATCTTTCGCCAAACGACGCTGCAGATATGCGGGTGCAGACGCGTGGTGAATTTGGCGGTTTGGGCATCGAGGTCACGCAAGAAGATGGCTTTGTCAAAGTAGTGTCGCCCATTGATGGCACTCCAGCTGAGTCTGCCGGTATCGAAGCCGGTGACTTTATCACCCATGTTGACAGCGACTCGGTTCTTGGCCTGACGCTTGATGAGGCGGTTGATATGATGCGTGGTCCTGTCGGGTCGGAAATCATCATTACTGTTGTGCGCGAAGGTGAACCTGAACCATTTGATGTGTCGATCATCCGCGACACGATCAAGCTCACTGCTGTGCGCACGCGCCTGCAAGGCGACGCGGTTGTGCTGCGTGTGACGACATTTAATGACCAGACCTATCCGAACCTCGAAGAAGGTTTGGCCGAACAGGTCGCAGAAGCCGGTGGTATGGAAAATGTTGAGGGCATTGTCCTTGACCTGCGCAACAACCCGGGTGGTTTGCTGAACCAAGCGATCCGTGTCAGTGACGCCTTCCTAGACAAAGGTGAGATCGTCAGCACCCGTGGCCGCCAACCTGAGGATGGCGATCGTTACAACGCAACACCGGGTGATCTGGCCGAAGGCAAGCCTATTGTGGTGCTGATAAATGGTGGTTCGGCGTCCGCATCCGAAATCGTCGCTGGCGCATTGCAAGACCACCGCCGTGCGATTGTTGTGGGCACCAAGAGCTTTGGCAAAGGCTCTGTCCAGACGGTCATGCCGCTGCGGGGTGAAGGCGCGATGCGATTGACCACGTCACGCTACTACACGCCATCGGGCCGGTCGATCCAGTCTTTGGGCGTATCGCCGGACATCGTGGTCGAACAACCGCGCCGCGCCGAAGTGACGGAGGAAGAGGAAGACAACGGGTTCTCCCGGTCCGAGGCAGACCTGCGCGGGAGCCTCGACAATGACAGTCTGACTGAGGATGAAATCCAGCAGATCGAGGCGGACCGCGCCAAAGCCGAAGCGGCGGCAGCGTTGCGGGAAGAGGATTATCAACTGGCCTACGCGATCGATATCCTCAAGGGTCTGACAGCACTGGCGCCGTCCGAAGACTAGGTGCACACTAAAACTAATAACTATCCAAACCCGGAAGCTTGGCGGCTTTCGGGTTTGTCTTTTCAACCCCTTCTTAGCGGTGCTCGGAACAAGGTCTTTCGCGCGACCGCTCAGGGCGTCGATGTTGTTTTCAAATCTACAAGACGAACCGAGGCCCAGTTAAGTTGGCCAGCCTATGTGCGCACTGCCGCTGATCGCGTTGGGCTAAGGGTTTCGCTACCTATGGAAACGGGCGACGGGAAACTAAGCCACAGTGGCTGGGTGATGGAACAATTCATCGAGGGCCGCCCTGCCACACCCGCCGATTTTCAAACACTCGCCCCGAGCATTAAGGCATTCCACAAAGCCGCGCTGGGAAGTCCTCAACGACCCGGGTTCGCAAGCGCGCAAGACCTGATCACCGGATCAACTGGTGGCGATATCGACCTTGCCGTGATGCCGCCGGATATTGTCAGGCAATGCCGAAATGCTTGGCGCCTTCTTCCGCCAGAACCGGCGACTTTGATTCATGCGGACCTAAACGCAGGAAATCTTTTGATCAGCACGGATGGCGCGCCAATTTTGCTGGATTGGGATGAGGCACGCGTGGATTCAACCGGCTTTGATCTTCGGGCACTGGGTTACAAATCTGACCCTGTGATGAAAGCCGCTGCTCTGGCATTTGAAATCGCCATCTGTTGGTGTATCGAACCAGAGCGCGCCCAATCGCTGTGCCGCGATTTGCCCAACGCAGTCCAAGCCGCGCAGAACATGAATATGACGAGGCCCGGATGACCACTGTCGATATCACCAAACTGCCGTACCGGCCCTGCGTTGGCGTTATGCTTTTGAACCGCGATGGACATGTGTTTGTCGGCCAGCGCATCGATAATCCCGGGCCTGCCTGGCAAATGCCGCAGGGGGGTGTCGAAAAAGGCGAAGCGCCCCGCGACGCAGCGTTGCGCGAGCTGTGGGAAGAAACCGGTGTCTCAGCCGATCTGGTGACGGTTGAAGCCGAGTCAAAGGACTGGATTCCATACGACCTGCCCGTGGACCTGGTCGGCAAGCTTTGGAAAGGTCGGTATCGCGGGCAAGAGCAAAAGTGGTTCCTGATGCGCTTTTCGGGCACGGACGAGCAGGTGAACATTGCCACCGAACATCAGGAATTCAGCCGTTGGAAATGGACGGCCCCGGATGAGTTGGTCAACCAGATTGTTCCGTTCAAACGGCACGTGTACGAACAGGTTCTTTCCGCGTTCAAAGGGCATATCTGATGCGAATTATGCTGGCGGTGGCGCTCGCTTTGGGCATCGCACAACCAGCATGGTCTTTAAGCTGCCTGCGCCCAGATGTTGCCCGGGACTACGCGTTCGCTGCCGCCTCCGAAGATCGTTATATTATCGCCAAAGGCAGATTGTCTTTTGACGCCACGCGCCTTCCGAAACAGGGTGTCAACTTACACCAAAAACCGCCCAAGCAAACCGACATCACAGCTTGGTTTGACGGGCAGTCTTTGACGCCTGACGGCTTCACCAGGCGCTTTGAAAGAGACGTTGTTCTGCGTGTCGAGTGCCTTGGGCCTTGGTGTGGGAACACTGACGAGGGCACGCATCTTGCGTTTCTCAAACAAGACGGCACGCAATTTATCATGACGCTCAGTCCTTGTGGGAGCATGACGTATTTTAACCCAACCGCTGAACAAGAAGAAACCGCCTTAGCGTGTATGAATGGCGAACGGTGCAGTCCCGACGAGAAAATCAAGCAATAGCCACGGCGTTCCCCATTGGGATTTGCGAAGTCTTTGGTCTAAAGGTGCAACGCCATGTACCTTGCGACAACCTCTGTAAACGCCTCTTTCTCACGCGGCTTGGCCTTCATCCTTGCAATGCGATCGGGGACGAACTCCAAGTCAGACACATTGCCGGCCACGACCAGCATCACCATCCCATATTGACCATGCCGCCGACATCTAAAGCCATATAGACCCTCAACCGGCAATAGGACGGCAGCTTCCTTTTTGGCAGATATTCCAACCGGTGGCACACCGTCCGGCCACAGTTGCGGGGAAGAATGAACAGTATGTTCACCTCGGCTGTTCAGAAAGACGATCTCGGTCCCCGGTTCGGTGACCACAAGGTCAGGCGCGAAACGGAACATGTCTTTCGCGGCCGTCGACAAAGGATCGGTAATCTGATCAATGCGCGGCCCCGAGGCCAATGCAGAACCCCCGCAGCACCCAGCAGCCACTGCGATCTGCATGGCGCGTCTGCGGGTCAAGTGATTGGAAATAGCAGGCATGGCGCTCCCTCTTTTTGCCGTGTGGCATGTGAGGGAATGCTGACTTATTCAGTCAGAAATCACATTGATGCACATCAATCGCAAGGCGTCATCTTAGCTTTTCGAGAATACGCAAAGATGCATAGCCATCCGGTACGTCACCAACCGATCTTTGAAATTGACGCACGGCATTGATCGTCAGTGGTCCAATTTTGCCATCAATTTTCTTGGTATCAAAGCCTTGGGCCGTTAGAAGGCGCTGCATCTCTTTGCGCTCGTCGAAACTCAAAGCCCGATCCTGCCTCGGCCAATCGGACTGGATTGGCCCGGCACCGGTGATGCGGTCGCTTAGGTGGCCGACGCCGATCACATAGGCGTCTGCTGTGTTGTAGGTCTCGATCACATCGAAGTTTTTGAAGATCAGGAAAGCCGCCCCAAGTGCGCCCGCAGGCAACAACACGGACGCAGGACCGTGATCGGGGACTTCTGCCCCATCTATTCCGACGACGCCGAGTTGTTTCCACGCGGATGGCATTTTCTGAACGTCACGGTTGGCAAGCGTGTAATCAAACCCGTTTGGGATTTTTACCTCAACCCCCCAAGGTGCGCCTTTGACCCAGCCATTTTGGGCAAGGTAGTTGGCGGTTGAGGCAAGCGCATCGGATGGAGCGTCAGACCAAATGTCCCGTTTGCCGTCTCCGGTAAAATCAACAGCCAGTCTTTGATAGGACGATGGGATAAACTGCGTGTGTCCCATCGCGCCGGCCCAGCTTCCCCTGAAGTTTGCGGCTCTGACATCACCGCTTTGCAGAATGCGCAGGGCCGCGATCAGCTCACCTTCAAAGAACGCTCCACGACGGCCATCATAGGCCAAAGTGGCAAGCGAACCGATAACCGGGTTTGAGCCGCGAAAGTTTCCGTAAGCCGATTCCAGCCCCCAGATTGCAACGATGACATCCTTATCGACGCCGTACTGCGCCTCAATGCGATCTAAAAGAGCGCCATGCTTGCGCAGTGCATCCTTGCCATTTCGTATGCGCGCTTCAGAGGCTGCACTGTCGAGATAGTCCCAGATGGTTTTTGTAAACTCCGATTGATTTCGGTCGCGCCGAATGATGGCTGGATCGTAGTTTGCGTCGGCAAACGCTCGGTCAAACACCTCGGATGAAATACCTTGCTGCATTGCCCTTGGTTTGAAGTCTTGGACCCACGCGTCAAACCCGGTTTGAGACGCGGTCGGGACGAGATTGGCAGGGGCGGACGACACCACCGGTCGAATTTCTGGCCGCAATGAGTTCACTGGAGCCGAGACCGACAAAAGCGAAACCGCGTTTCGCGACACTTCAGAATCCACCACTGTTCGGCTGAGTGGCCTGACAGACTGATCAATCGGTCCGGCAGAAATTGCCGATCCAACCACCGCAAGTATCGACGAAATGACCTGCAACCGCATATCCGATAATCCCGCTGCTCGTGCCCGTTTCCCGGGCTTGAGACTAAGCTTACCTCGATTGTTTCCAATTGCGAAGCAATCAGAATGACACAAAGCAATCTCCCGCCGTTTTCAGCGAATCCAGATAGGTTTTCAGCAGCGGCACCCGCCCGGGACGGAACGACGTGTCGCTGACCTCAAGATCCGTCATTCGATCCAGTCGGAAAATGCGAAAGTCGTCCCGGATCAGGCACCAAGCCAAAAGACAATGCGCTTGGTCAAACAGCATGATGCTTAGAGGTTTCACGCGACGCTGGGTGTATGCGTTTTTTGCATCGGTATAGTTGAAAGACACGACCCTTTCATCCCAACACGCCTCGCGCAAAACCGCGGAATCAATTGTGGGCCGGGGTGGCGGATTGAACCGGTGCGCCACCAGAACCGAGTGGCGCAACCGATGCGCTTGCCTTTCCGGAAGGCGCGCGCGCAGTTTGGTCAATGCGGACTGCGCCGCATCCGCCAAAGCAGGGTCTCCAACTGCAGCGACTTCACGCAATCCCAATACCAATGCCTCCAGCTCGTCTTGCTTAAAGCCAAGTGGCGGCAAATGGGCGTCTTCAATGAGCGTGTATCCAAAACCGGCCTCTCCATCGATGACAGCGCCGAGTTCGCGCAATGTGTCGATGTCACGATAAAGCGTGCGGCCGGATACGCCCGTTGCGTCTGCTAATTGCGCAGCGGTGACAGGCGGCGGCGCACTGCGCAGGGCATGCATCAATTGGAACAGACGATGGGTGCGGCTCATGATGCGATCATGCTCTCACATACTGACAAAAACTGGCAATAAGTAACGGTAGTTGAAGCGCAACTGAGCCATCAAGGAGTTACCATGCTCACCCTCATTTCATTGCCCGCCGGTTTCGACGAACCCAGCCTTAGCCCGTTTTGCGTCAAGTCGATGATCCAATTGGAAATGTCAGGCCTGGACTGGACCGTTGAATACGTCGCGAACCCAGGCGAAGGCCCTTTGGGCAGATTGCCCGCACTGCGCACCGAAGACGCGGTCATACCAGAGTCCGCCTTTATCCAGCGCTTTTTGGAAGACAAGGGAACCGACTTTTACAAGGGCTTGTCATCAGGCAAACGGGCCAATGCGCACGCCATGATCCGTATGATGGAAGAGCATCTTCGCTGCGGATTGATGTATGACAGATGGATGGATGATCGCTGCTGGCCGTCATTGAAAGAGGCCGCCTTCAACGGCATCCCCTCACCAATTCGCGCTATGGTGGCCCCGCTTGCCCGCCGCCAAGTTAAAGCGGGTCTGAAAGGCCAAGGCATTGGGCGCATGTCAGAAGCCCAGCGGATGGAAGTCTTTGCGCCCGACTTGGAGTGCCTCACCGATCACTTGTGGGAAGCGCCTTTCCTGGTCGGCAATGAACCAACAGCGCCAGATACATTTGCTGTTCCTTTGCTCAGCATGTTGGCAGGCTTGCCAGCCGACACCGCATTACGAGGTGCTGTACGTCAAAACCCAACCCTCATGGCCTATATCGAACGTGGGCGCGCAGCACTTTACCCAAAGGCTACGCGTTTCGCCGCCGCCGCGTAACCTTGCGCTTGGTCTTGGCGTCTTTGCGTTTGGCCTTGGCCAGTTTGCGCTTTGGAGACCCTTTCGAGTTTGGTCGAGTGCCCCGCCCCATGCGCCCCTTGCCAGACCCGCCAGGCAATTTGGCATCCTCAAGTGTCAGCAACTCAAGACCGATGCCGCCCGTCACTGGGGCGGCATCAATCAGCTTGACCGTCACGCGTTGACCCAGCGAAATCAGTGTTCCGGTGTCAGACCCCATCAAAGTCGCGGCATCTGCATCAAAATGGAAATACTCGTTGCCAAGCGACCGGATCGGGATAAGACCGTCCGCGCCGGTTTCATCCAATTTCACAAATACCCCAAAACGCGCAATACCACTGATGCGGCCCGTGAACTCTGCACCAATACGGTCTGACAGGAACGATGCCAGATACCGGTCGGTTGTATCCCGTTCCGCCAACATAGATCGGCGTTCAGTGTCGCTGATATGTTGTGCTGTGCTTTCCAGTTTTTCGATATCGGCTTCTGTCAGTCCGTCATCACCCCACCCATGTGATTTGATAAGCGCGCGGTGCACGATCAGGTCGGCATACCGCCGGATCGGAGAGGTGAAATGCGCATAGCATTGCAGCGCTAACCCGAAATGGCCAAAGTTGGCCGGGTTGTAATAGGCTTGGGTCATTGATCGCAGGGTTGCGATGTTGATCAACTCAGCCTCGTCAGACCCGGCAGCCGCGTTCAAAAGCTTGTTGAGATGCGCGGTTTTGAGAACCTGACCCTTGGCCAGAGTGAACCCTGCCGCATCCGCCGTTTCACGCAAGCTTTCTAGCTTTTCGGGTGGCGGTTCTTCATGGACGCGAAACAGAAGCGGTGTCTTTTTGGCAATCAGCGTTTCTGCTGCAGCGACATTGGCAAGCACCATAAACTCTTCGATCAGCTTATGCGCATCCAAACGCTCGGCATAATTCACCGATTGAACCGTACCATCTTCAGCCAAAACGATTTTGCGTTCCGGCAGTTCAAGGTTTAGCGGTTGCCGTTCATTCCGCGCTTTTACAAGCGCGCCGTAGGCGGCATAGAGCGGGCGGATGACTTCCTCTAGTAGCGGCGCAACCTTGTCATTCGGTGCGCCATCTATGCCCTCTTGCACTTCGCGGTAGTTGAGTGACGCAGGCGAGCGCATCAGCCCACGCACGAAGCGGTGACCGATCTTCTTGCCTTTGGCGTCGATCTGCATCCGCACTGCAAGACAGGCGCGCGGCACCCCTTCATGCAGCGAACACAAGTCACCCGACAGCCGGTCGGGCAACATGGGCACAACGCGATCTGGAAAGTAGCTTGAGTTCCCCCGCTTTCGGGCCTCGGCATCCAGAGCCGAACCCGGCGTCACGTAATGTGCGACATCGGCAATTGCGACCCAGATGACATGTCCACCTTCATTTTTGGGGTCGTCATCGGCATGCGCGTAGCAGGCGTCGTCATGGTCACGCGCATCGGCAGGGTCGATGGTGATCAGCGGTAGGTCTCGCAAGTCTTCGCGCTTCGACAGACCTGCCGGTTTCATTGCGTCAGCTTCGGCCACCACAGCGTCCGGAAAACTGTCTGGAATGCCGTGCTGATGGATCGCGATAAGCGACACCGCGCGCGGGGCTGTCGCATCACCCAGCCGTTCTGTGATGCGTGCGCGGGGCAGACCCATGCGTCCAGCAGGACCGGCTTGTTCGGCTTCCACCAGTTCGCCATCTTTCGCGCCACCGACCGCATCCGGGCTGACAGACCATTCCTTGTCGGACCCTTTGTCGATGGGTTTGATCCGCCCGCCGTCTGACAGCTTTTTGAAAATGCCAACCACTTTGCGCGGGTTGGCCCCGATCCGCCGGATCAACCGCGCCTCGTAATTGTGGTCTTCTTCATGGACGACCTGCAATCGCGCCAGAATGCGGTCGCCTTCGCCCAAGGCGGGGTCCGTGGCGCGTGGCACGATCAAAACAATCGGTTCCACCCCTTCGCCATGCCATTCCAAGGGCCGGCCAAACAAGTCGCCGTCGACGGTTGCCTCTTTGACCTGAAGCACGCTGACCGGCGGCAGACGGTCAGGATCGCGATAGGTTTTCTTGCGCTTTTCCAGGTGACCTTCGTGTTCAAGCGCTTTGAGCAAGCGCTTAAGGTCGATCCGAGCGGCCCCTTTGATGCCAAAAGCTTTCGCGATATCGCGTTTGGCAGTGAGTGTCGGGTTCGCGGCAATCCAGTCAAGGATATCGCTTTTCGTGGGCAGCTTGCTCATAGATGTCGAGGTAGCACGCGGCTCCTCATGTGTCGAAGCGCAATTCCATCATTCGGTGATCAATTCCGGCATCGTCAAAGACATCACCATACGCTGTGAACCCCAACCGTTCGTAGAACCCCAATGCGTCCAATTGCGCCCCAAGGGCAGCACGGGTCACACCCGGCATCGTGCGCAACTCATCAAGACACGCCTTGATCAATGCTGCCCCGAGGCCAGTTCCGCGCGCTTGCTTGAGGACTGCAACCCGCCCGATTTTGCCCGTATCACCTTTCAAGACAATGCGGGCCGTACCTGTGGGCGTGCCCTCCGACTGTGCCAGAAAGTGAAGCGCTGACGCATCGAATTCATCGCGTTCGAGCTCTACCGGCACGTTCTGTTCTTCAACAAACACAGTGTAGCGAATGGAAAGGCACTCAGACGGATCGGATACCTTTGAGATGCTGATCGTCATGCCGCAAAGTAATCCTGCAGAATGCGCGTGTAGATGCGTTTCAATTCGACGATCTGCGCAACCTCAACCCGTTCATCAACCGCATGCATGGTTTTGCCCACCAAACCAAATTCGATCACCGGGCAATGCGCTTTTACAAACCGCGCGTCAGAGGTCCCTCCGGTGGTTGAAAACTCTGGCACAATTCCGGTTTCCGCCTCGACGGCTCTTGCCACCAAATCTGACAGGGCGCCTGGTGGAGTGATAAAGCTCTCACCCGAGATCTTGAGCTTGACCTCTGTCGCGGTGCCGAACTCTGCATCAACCTTGCTTGCTTCCGAACGTATCCAGTCTGACAAGCTGTCTCCGGTATGGGCGTCATTGAACCGAATGTTCACACATGACGTGGTTTCGGCCGGGATGACGTTGGTTGCCGGATTGCCCGTGTCAATTGTCAGCACAGCAACGGTTGAGGCATCAAAGTGTTCAGTTCCTTGATCTAATTTATGTGACGACAACCGGTCCATCAGGCGCGCCATCGCAGACACCGGGTTTACGGCGCGATGCGGATACGCAGAATGCCCTTGCTTGCCAGTGGTTTTGAACCAAACGGTCATTGAACCACGCCGCCCGATTTTCATCATTTCGCCCATGTGGTTAGGGCTGGTCGGTTCGCCCACCAGACAAACCGACATACGTTCGCCTTCGTCCGCCATCCAATCCAACAGCGCAACAGTGCCGTGCAAAGCGTCTGCCTCTTCGTCGCCGGTGATGGTCAATATAACCGCCCCGTCCGGTGGTGTATTTCGGACGAAATCAACAGCTGCCGCCGCAAAAGCCGCGACGCCCGATTTCATGTCAGTGGACCCGCGCCCGTAGAGAAACCCTTCTTTGATCTCGGCCCCAAACGGCGGCATCGACCAATCATCGGGATTCCCCAGTGGCACCACGTCGGTATGGCCGTTAAAGCCAAAGGTCTTGGCATGTCCCTGATCGCCCCACCTTGCGAAAAGGTTTGAAATCCCTTCCCGATCGACGCGTGTGCACGCAAACCCTGAGCCTTCCAGGAGGGTCTGCAACAATACAAGCGCACCACCTTCCTCGGGCGTGACCGATGGGCATTTGACCAGGTTTGCAGTGAGTTCGACAGGATCAGTTTCAGTCATTTCGACCTCATGTTGGGCGCGTGCCTTTGGCTATCGCCATCTTGGGCAAGAGGCAAATGTGACGAAAAAGGCGCAATAGCAAGGCACAAGCACGGCTCTGGACCTGTGCTGCCAATGACAGGCGTTACATATCCATGGTACGAATGCAGAACCAATAAAGCCCGAGGCAGGCGGATAACCACGCATCATGGATCACGGTGAATACACCGGGTCAATGAGCAGACAGCAACATGTGGACCGTTTGTCTTGTCTAATGGCGAGGCAGTATGGCGACCGGAGCAGAGCTAACCTACACCACAAATGCCAGCGCTTTGGCGATGGCAGAAGCGATTTTTGGTTCCGGCGTGTCTGTTGTAAATGCGAGCTATACTGGCGACAGCCGAGCCTCTGCCATTTACTCGAACGGCGACGCGCTGGCGCCAAATACAACACCTGGTGACACGGGCGTCATCTTGTCGACCGGCCAGGCAAACCGCTTTACCCAATCCTCTGGCGACCCGAACCGCAGCACGCAAACCACATCAACCAATAACGGCCCCAATAACAGCTCTGATTTCAACACAGCCGCGGGCGCAAGCACGTTCGATGCATCGTTCCTAGATATCGATTTCATCCCCGACAATGACTTGATGACCATGCGGTTTGTGTTCTCGTCCGAAGAATACCCAGAATTCACCAATTCGATCTATCAGGACTTTGTGGGCGTTTGGGTCAACGGGCAACAGGTTGGCATCCTCGCGGGCAATGGCGATGTCGATCCAGCAAACCTGAACACGAACGAGAATGTGAACCTGTTCTTCGACAACACGGGCGACGACTACAACACGGAAATGGATGGCTTTACCCTGACGCTCACGCTGACGATGAACGTGGTGCCTGATCAGGTGAACTCCATCCGGATTGGTATCGCAGACGTGGCTGATGCCAACTACGACTCCAACCTGCTGATTGCTGGTGATTCAATTCAAACCGATCTTGTTGCGCAATCCGATGCAATCAGCATGTTCACCGACCGCAGCAAAATCCTCGATGTGTTGGCCAATGACGCCAACTACACCGGCGGCGTGTTAACGATCACCCATATCAACGGGGTGGCCGTCACTGCGGGCGACAGCGTCACCCTGGCGACAGGCCAGGTCATTACCCTGAACGCTGATGGCACGTTTACAGTCGACTCTGACAGCGACTTTGAGACGGTCAATTTCACCTATGAGGTGGAAAGCAGCACCGGCGAAGTCGACACGGGCTTTGTCACAATCGCGACCGTGCCGTGCTTTGTAGCAGGCACCTTGATCGAGACAGAGACCGGACAGCGACGCGTTGAAGACCTCAAGCCGGATGATCGTGTCTGGACAATGGATCGTGGCCTTCAGCCGCTTCGTTGGATCGGACAGCGCACGGTTGCCGCAGTTGGTACATTTGCTCCCGTCCGCGTTTCCGCCGGCACGTTCGGAGATCATGCCAACCTGATGCTTTCGCCACAGCACCGCGTTCTTGTCTGCGATCCAGTGGCCGATCTTGTTTTTGGAACCCCTGAAGTTCTGATTGCTGCAAAGCATTTGATTGATGGTCACCGGGTCACACGTGTCGAAGGGGGAAGCGTGACATACGTGCATCTATTATTCGATCAGCACGAGATCGTCATCGCCAACGGACTGGCCACCGAGAGCTTTTTGCCAGGGCCTCAGACCGTAGACGCGTTCGAGGACGACATTCTCGATGAAATCGCACAGTTGTTTCCCGATCTCGATCTGGAGACAGGGCAGGGATACGGAGACGCCGCCCGTCAAATCCTCAAAAAGCACGAAGCCAAAATGCTGTTTGGGGCTGCCGCGTGACCTGGTTTGCGCTTCTTGATTGTGGCACCCGAGAACCGTGGGTGCGCGAAGATGTGGACGCTCTGCTGTGCCAACGCGAACGTGCATGTGTGCCCAAAGGCTCTATTCTTTTGGAAACGCGATTATCACCAGATGCACGTCCGCAGACCTTGCTGGCCTACAAAAGATCAGGCCCGAAACCGGGCAGTTTCTCGTTGATGTCCACGCCGCACGGCAGTGTCGTTTTGGTCATGGCGCAGGGTGACACGATCATACATGAGGTTGTCGAACGCGGACGCGAAGCGCGCACCGACACGCTTCAGATTACAATCAGTTGGGACGTCTCCCGGCGCTTTGGTCGGCTTGTGGTGGCCAGGCCTGAAACCGAACATGTTCTGATCCGCCACTTTGCCATGAACCATGCCCCGTTGCTAACAGACTTGCTGGCATTGTCGCGACCAAAAGGGCTGACCGAAATTGATCCCGACGTCCTGTTTGTTGCTTTGTCGACCGCCATTGAGCCGGTAGGCCCCATGCCGACCCTGTCGCCCTCTGTGCCGGTCGAGACAGCCCAGGGCCTTCGTCTTGCCACAACACTCAAGCAGGGCGACGTGCTGCGCGCCGCAAGCGGGAAACTGGTGCCTGTGTTGCAAGCCGTGCGCCGGGAAGTTCCCGCGCTCGGGTCCTTTAGACCGGTACGTCTGCGTGCGCCTTACTTTGGGCTCACACAGGATGTCGTGGTTTCGCGCCATCAAAGGCTTTTGGTGAGCGGACCAGAGGTTGAATACTTGTTCGGGCGAGAGGAAGTCTTGATCCCTGCTTCGGCTTTGGTGAATGGCTATGCAGGACATTACGAACCCGCCCCGCGATTTGTGACCTATCACCAAGTCCTCTTGCCGCATCATGACGCTGTGCGCATCCCGGACGCTGCACTAGAAACGCTTTATCTTGGGCGGATGCGGCGTGACAAGGCGCTTGTGGACGCGTCTCTCTTTGCCGGAATGGCACGCAATCACCTGCCAGAGCATCACCGCGCCGGATATCAAGTCTTGCGGTCGTTCGAAGCAATTTCACTTGCCGAAGCGCGGGCTGCCTAATCGGCATCCTTGTCAAAAAACGGTGTGACGTCGGCCACGATGACCGCGTTTTCGTCGAGCGCTTTTTGCATGAGTTCGGCTTCCTCTGCGCCAATCTCATGACCCGCAGCGCGTCTGTCATCCGGCGTGCCGTAGCCGGTGACGTCAAGCGGTGCCATGTCGGCCTGTTTGAGGATCGCCACAGTTTCCCGAACCGCTTCGGCCTCATCAACACCGGATGCATAACACATCAACGCAGCGCCAGTGGCGCTTTTGGGCAAGCCGTCTCCTGCCTTGCGGCCAACCTCAACAACAAGCGTGTAAACAGCATGAGGTTTCTTCGGCTTTTTCGGTTTGTCAGTCATGGCACCGCCCGGATCTTACACCACGCGCATCTGCCATGATTGACCCGGCGGGTCGAGAGGTGTTGTCTATACCGCGCCCCCTGCACGTAGAAAGGAAGGCTGTGATGAAATCCGTGAAAGACATGGTCGCCTCAGCAAACGAAGCTGTCGACCACGCGCCGGCGTCTGACATGCTGGACTTGCATGGCCAAGAAAACGTGACCTTTGTCGATCTGCGCGATCCCCGAGAACTCGAACGCGACGGGATGATCCCTGGCGCATTTCATTGCCCACGGGGAATGCTTGAGTTTTGGATCGACCCAGAAAGCCCGTATGCCAAGCCACAGTTTCAAACCGGCAATCAGATCGTGTTCTATTGTGCCTCAGGATGGCGATCAGCGTTATCGGCACAAACCGCACAAGACATGGGCTTGGAAAACGTTAGCCACATCTCGGATGGTTTCAGCGGTTGGAAAAAAGCAGGCGGGCCGGTCGCATAAGGAACAGGCCCGCATGCATCATAGAAATCAATCGCGCAGCAGTTCGTTGATTCCGGTCTTGGATCGCGTCCGCTCATCCACACGCTTTACGATGACCGCGCAATAGAGATTGATGTTGTTCTTGGACGGCATCGACCCGGCGACAACCACCGAATAGGGCGGCACTTCGCCATACATCACTTCGCCAGTTTCGCGGTCGACAATCTTGGTCGACTGACCAATGAAGACGCCCATACCAAGAACCGAACCTTCGCGCACGATGCAGCCTTCCACCACTTCGGACCGAGCGCCGATGAAGCAATTGTCTTCGATGATGGTCGGTCCCGCCTGCATGGGCTCAAGTACGCCACCGATGCCCACACCACCGGACAGGTGGACGTTCTTGCCAATCTGCGCACAGGACCCAACCGTGGCCCACGTGTCGACCATTGTGCCTTCATCAACATAAGCGCCAAGGTTTACGAATGACGGCATCAACACCACACCCGGCGCGATGAATGCGGATCTGCGCACGACGCAGTTCGGCACCGCGCGGAAGCCTGCGGCTTTCCATTGGTTGTCGCCCCAGCCTTTGAACTTGCTGTCGACCTTGTCCCACCAGCCGCCGCCTTGCGGCCCGCCATCCTGCTGTTCCATATCTTTGATACGGAAGCCCAGAAGCACCGCTTTCTTGGCCCACTGGTTGACATGCCAGCTGCCATCGTCCTGCTTTTCCGCGACCCGGAGTGTTCCACCGTCCAAAGCATTCAGCGTATCTTCGATCGCTTCGCGCGTTTCGCCACCCGTCGAAGGTGTAATCGTATCCCGCGCGTCCCAGGCGGCTTCGATGGCGGTTTCAAGCTGAGTGTTGGACATGGCGTATTCCTGTTCGAGTTGACCCGGATTACGCGGCGTATAGTGCGCCGCCTGCCCGTTCGCAATGCATTGGCTCAGCGGGCGCGGTCGAACATGTAGCGATGGCTGTGGCCTGGGAAGGGGGCCTGAAAGCGGCGGATCAACCGAGCATAGGCATGACCCAGGTCCGACGCTTTGGCGCATTTGTGGTTGTCAGCGATGCGGTAGACCGCCAGCCCTCCGCCCGCTTCGCGCAGCTCATACCCTTTGTTGCGCAATCGCTTCTGAAGATCCGTCCATCCTTGAGCGTAGTTGAAGTCATCCGCGAGGAGCGCCCGTATGGGTGCGATGAGCCGCTCATCAGGGCGGTTGCCCTTCTTCGCGCGGCTTCGGCGAAACAGATCGCGCCGGATCGCGTCATGCACGACATCTTCCAGAGGCCAGCCACTGTCCAGAGCCGCCTTGCGAAGCGCGGCGTGGGTCGTCGGGTCCACATAGAGAGAGATTTCTTCCATGGGCTGATCAAACCCAATCAATGTTAACGCAACGCTAAGCACAATGGCCTTGCCAATCTGCACCATCCGCTTTCTGCTGCCGACAACGCCTGAACAAGGACTGATCAGAATGAAAGACCACCGCAACAGCCCGTTCCGCGATGCCAAACGCGATCGCTCCACCGCGGCCGAAGTTCCAGACACACCGCAAACGCGCGCGCCTGCCTATCGTCTGGCCTTTGCTGATGAAGAATTCCTCTGCCGTGAAGAGCTGCGCCCGGTACGCCTGCAACTGGAGCTGCTCAAACCGCAGCTTTTGCTGGATGAGCATCAGATTGATAGCACGATTGTGTTGTTTGGGGGCGCGCGCATCCCACGTCCGGCCGAGAAAGACGAAGCCCGCACGCAAACGCTGGCAGACCTGTCACATTTCTACGACGAAGCCCGCAATTTCGCGCAGCTGATGACGCGCAAATCCATCGCATCGAAAGGGCGCGAGTATGTCGTCGTCACAGGGGGCGGGCCCGGCGTGATGGAGGCAGGTAATCGCGGGGCTGTGGACGAAGGGGGCAAATCCATCGGCCTCAATATCGTTCTACCGCACGAACAGGCCCCGAACGAGTTCGTCACGCCTGATCTGTGCTTCAACTTTCACTACTTCGCCATCCGCAAGATGCACTTTCTTATGCGCGCCCGTGCGATTTGTGTCTTTCCCGGCGGCTTTGGCACTCTCGACGAACTGTTCGAGGCGCTTACTTTGATCCAGACGGGTCGCATGGACCGCGTGCCGTTCTTGCTGTTCGGTAAAGCGTTTTGGGAAAGCATCATCAACTGGGACGCTCTCAAAGAGGCAGGCACGATCAGCCCGGAAGACCTCGATCTCTTCCGTTTTGTGGAAACGGCGGAAGAGGCGGCGCAGATCATTGAAAACTGGGAACCCGCGCCACCGCGCGACGGCATCCCAGGAAGATAAGCCAAAACGCCCCCTTTCGCAGGTGCAGCACCTCGTATAAGAGCCGCCGCAGTCCAGCCGCGCCACGACCGCAGGCTGGCCAGTGAAAGGAGAGCCACATGGGCTACAGAGTCGTTGTTGCCGGCGCCACCGGAAATGTGGGCCGCGAAATGCTGAACATCCTCGCCGAGCGCGAGTTCCCCGTAGACGAGATCGCCGCACTCGCGTCGCGCCGGTCGCTGGGCAAGGAGGTCAGCTTTGGCGACACGACGCTGAAAACGCAGGATCTCGATACGTTCGACTTCGAAGGTTGGGATTTTGCGCTGTTTGCGATCGGCTCGGACGCGACCAAAAAATACGCACCCATCGCGGCCAAAGCAGGCTGCGTGGTGATCGATAACTCGTCGATGTATCGTTACGACCCGGACGTGCCGCTTATCGTGCCCGAGTGTAACGCCGACGCGATCCACGACTATTCAAAGAAGAACATCATCGCGAACCCGAACTGTTCGACCGCGCAGATGGTTGTCGCTTTAAAGCCTCTACATGACCGTGCGCGCATCAAACGCGTTGTGGTCAGCACCTACCAGTCGGTTTCCGGTTCTGGCAAAGATGCAATTGACGAGCTGTGGGACCAAACAAAGGCAGTCTATAATCCGACTGCGGATTACGAACGCAAGGTCTACACCAAGGACATCGCATTTAACGTCATCCCACATATCGACGTATTCATGGAAGACGGATCGACCAAAGAAGAATGGAAGATGGTCGCCGAGACGAAAAAAATCGTTGATCCGTCGATCAAGGTCACAGCCACGTGTGTGCGCGTGCCGGTCTTTGTTGGCCACTCCGAAGCGGTGAACATCGAATTCGAAGACTTCCTCGACGAAGACGAAGCCCGCGATATCCTGCGCCAGGCACCCGGGATCATGGTGATCGACAAGCGGGAAGACGGTGGATATGTCACGCCGAAAGAGTGCGTCGGCGACTTTGCCACCTTCATCAGCCGTATCCGCCAGGATTCGACGATTGAAAACGGCCTGAACCTTTGGTGCGTATCGGACAACCTGCGCAAGGGTGCCGCTCTGAACGCTGTTCAAATTGCCGAAGTGCTTGGCCGCGAAGTTCTGAAAAAGGGCTGATCGCTGAAGATCTCCCACCTGATCTAAATGCCCCTGGTCCACGTACCGGGGGCATCTCACCGCCACCGCGCGGCTTCCAAAAAACTTCATACAACCGAATTGTAGATCTTCATATGCGCATCCGTTCCAGATGCTTTTGCGCTTAAGTGTCGATCCGCTTTGACGCGACAAGGCTTGCCGGAAACGTGGTTTGTGGTGCTGCGATCACAAGAGTGTCGCGCGCACATGACGGGATTGCGCCAATGGGCTCGATCATGAAAACTCTTATGCGCTTGAGTTTTTACAGCTTTACACCCTGAAAGATCTGTTCAGCGATGTCACACAGGACGTAACGTGGAAACCGGAATACCAGCCTTTATGATACATCGGGAACGTCCGACATGAACCAGATCACTCTTCTTGGCGTCAAAGGTGGGCCCGCGATACGACAGGGTGGTGCGATGCCGACCGCGTCGCTTTTGCAATTGAACGGGCAAAACATCGTCATTGACTGCGGAATTGGCGTGGCGCGCAGCGTTGTCGAGGCAGGTGTATCGCTCCTGAATATTGATGCGATTTTCATCACGCATCTGCACTCCGACCACGTGCTCGAACTGGGTCCACTGCTCTATACGGCTTGGACAACGGGGCTGAGCAAAAAGATCACTGTGTACGGCCCCGAAGGCACCGAAGCCTATTGGGACGGATTTCTGGCATCCATGGTGTTCGATCAATCCATTCGGATTGAAGATGAAGGCCGGACGCCGATCCGAGATCTGGTAGATTTGCACATCTTCAGCGAAGGCGCGGTCTGCGAACACGGTGGCATCCAAGTGTCCGCCTTTCGTGTCGATCATCCGCCGGTGACAGACTGCTTCGCGCTTAAGTTCAAAACAGGGGACAAGCAGGTCGTGTTTTCGGCCGACACTTGCTATTTTCCCCCGCTTGCGGAGTTTGCCAGAGGCGCCGACGTCTTGGTGCATGAGGCGATGCTAACCGCAGGTGTCGACACCCTGGTCCGCCGCACGCATGGGGCAGAACGTCTGCGTGAACACCTGATGGCATCCCATACGCCAGCGCAGGATGTTGGAAAGATAGCCGCTGCCGCTCAGGTTGGGTGTTTGGTTCTCAATCACCTCGTGCCGGCGGACGACCCGCAGTTTACCGACACGCATTGGTTGGATGAAGTTGCCAAAAGCTGGGATGGTCCGACGATTGTCGGAAAAGACGGTTTGACCGTGCCGATTTAAGATCGCACCTATACGCCAGACAGCGGAAACCGACGCCCCACCAAAATCGAACCCGACGGAGTGACATGATGGCAAAAGCATTCGCATCACAGGGCGATATGTCCGAGAAGACAATCACCTTTGACGAGATCGGCGATGGGTTGTGGGCCTTCACTGCCGAAGGCGATCCAAACTCCGGGGTCATTGTCGGCGACGACAGCGTGATGATCGTCGAAGCACAAGCAACGCCGCGACTTGCCCAGAAGGTCATCGATAAGGTGCGGGAGATTACAGACAAGCCCATCAGCCATGTCGTGCTGACCCATTATCATGCCGTCCGTGTTTTGGGGGCCTCCGCTTTTAACGCGCCGCAAATCATCATGTCCGAGGTTGCGCGCGGCATGGTGGAGGAACGCGGGCAAGAGGATTGGGACAGCGAATTCCAGCGCTTCCCACGCCTCTTCGAAGGCCACGAAAGCATTCCGGGCCTGACCTACCCAACGACCACGTTCAGTGACCAAATGACGGTCTACCTTGGCAAACGCCGCATCGACATCAAACACATCGGACGCGCCCATACCGCCGGTGACGCCATCATCCATGTCCCGGATCAGAACGTTATGTTCACCGGTGATATCGTCGAAGATCACTCAGCCTGTTACTGTGGTGACGGGTACTTTGCAGATTGGGGCAAGACGCTTGATGCGGTCAAAGCTTACGACGTTGACGCCATCGCCCCTGGGCGCGGCGCGGCGCTGGTGGGAAAGGATGCAGTCGAACGGGCCATTGAAAGCACCCGGGATTTTGTAGACAGCACCTATGCGCCAGCGGCAAAAGTTGCAGCAAAGGGCGGGTCATTGAAAGAGGCTTGGAACGCGGTGCGCGCGTCTTGCGACCCCAAATTCAAGGACTTTGCGATCTACGAACACTGCCTGCCCTTCAACGTATCGCGCGCCTATGATGAAGCCCGCGGCATCCTGCATCCCCGCATTTGGACCGACAAACGAGACATTGAGATGTGGGAGGCCCTGCAAGGGTAGCGTTTTATGGTGACAGCCAGATATCAAACGGCCTTCCGCCTCTACCCTTACGAAAAAGTCTCCGCGCAGGACACAGGCACACCCGCCCGACATCCCGTTGTCATTGTTGGCGGTGGCCCGATCGGCATGGGGCTCGCGCTTGATTTGGGCAAGAAGGGTATCGCGTGCCTGGTGCTAGATGACCACGACGGCGTTGGCATGGGCAGCCGTGCGATCTGTTTTGCCAAACGCACGCTGGAAATCTGCGACCGACTTGGCTGCGGCGACCCCATGGTGGACAAAGGCGTTGTGTGGAACCTGGGCCGTGTCTACCGCCAGGAAGAAGAGATTTATTCGTTCAATCTGCTCCCCGAGGAAGGCCATAAGCGCCCGGCCTTCATCAATCTTCAGCAGCCCTATTTTGAACAGTTCATCGTCGAGGAAATTCGTCGGCAACAGGCTTGCGGTGCGCCGATTGAAATTCGGGGACAGAACCGTGTTACTGGTCAAATCCAAAAAGACGATCACGTGCTTTTGGATATTGATACGCCTGATGGCCCCTATCAGATCGAGGCGGACTATGTCGTCGCGTGTGACGGTGCGAACTCTCCCATCCGAAGCATGCTGGGTTTGGGTTTTGAAGGGCGGACGTTTGAAGACAACTTCCTGATCGCTGACATCCGCGCCAAGGCCGAATTTCCGACAGAACGACGGTTCTGGTTTGATCCGCCCTTCAACCGGAATGAAACCGCCCTGATGCACAAACAGCCGGACGATGTCTGGCGTCTGGATTTTCAGTTGGGTTGGGACATCGACCGCGAGGCTGAACTTGAGCCGGACAAAATCAGCAAACGGGTTGCCGCGATGATCGGGCAAGACATTGAGTTCGAGCTGGTCTGGACCTCAATTTACACGTTCCGGTGTTGTACGATGAAAGACTACCGTCATGGGCGGGTGATCTTTGCCGGCGACAGTGCGCATCAGGTCAGCCCGTTTGGCGCGCGCGGGGCCAATGGCGGAATGCAGGATGTTGATAACCTTGCGTGGAAATTGGCAGCGGTGATCACCGGCGATGCGCCCGATGCGCTGCTGGACAGCTACCACACCGAACGCAAGCATGCCGCGTTGGAGAACATCAAGAACTCAAGCCGCTCTGCTGATTTCCTGACACCGCGCAACCCAGCCCACGCATTGTTTCGCGATGCCGTTTTGGACCTGGTGAAAGATTATGAATTTGCCCGGCCGATGGTCAATTCAGGCCGATTGTCGACACCATGCACCTATGATCCATCCCCGCTCAACAGCGCGGACGCTTTGCCGGATGGTCCATCCAGATCGCGCCCCGGCAGCCCGTGTAGCGATGCGGCGTTGGACAAAGGCTTCCTGCTTGATCACCTGACCGGCGACTTCACATTGCTGTCGATCAACGCAACCGTGCCCGATGACGCAAACGGGCTTAAAGTTGTGCGCCTTTCGACAACAGACGCTGCCGATGGCTCGCTGGCGACGCGGTATCTTGGGGACAATCCGTCAGCTGTCTACCTGATCAGACCGGATCAACACGTCGCTGCCCGATGGGCAGAGTATGACGCAGATGCTGTCACAGCCGCACTGAACAAAGCCACCGGAAAGGGCTGAACCATGGCCGAACTGACCCTGCGACCCAATCTAACCAACAGTGATGATTTCTATGCGGCTTTGCTGGAAGCACATGACGGCTTGGAGCCTTCAGAGATGCACGCGCTCAACGCACGCCTTATCCTGATCCTGGCCAATCACATTGGCGATGACGAAGTCCTTGAAAGTGCCTTGCGCGCCGCGCGCACGTCATCCGGACATCGGACCAACCGAGGAGAGAAAGATGAACCTACACTCTGACCCCCGCGAAATGACGCGTGCGGTATCCCCTGTTGGAACCCAAGACTACTACATGCCCGGTTGGGCGAATGACTTTGAAACGGAGGCACTGCCCGGCGCGTTGCCCCAAGGCATGAACAGCCCACAAAAGTGCAACTACGGTCTTTACGGCGAGCAGCTTTCTGGCACAGCCTTTACCGCGCAGCGGTCAGAGCGCACGTGGTGCTACCGTATACGACCATCGGTCAAGCACTCGGCCCGCTACACAAAGATCGACGTTCCCTACTGGAAATCCGCACCCTGCATCGATTCGGACGTCACATCCTTGGGCCAATACCGGTGGGACGCTGTGGATGCCACTGACGGCCTGAACTGGATCACCGGCATGCGGACCATGACAACCGCTGGTGATGTGAACACGCAGACAGGCATGGCCAGCCATATCTATCTCGTCACAGAGTCGATGGTGGATGACTACTTTTATTCCGCCGACAGCGAGCTTTTGATCGTCCCTCAGCAAGGGCGTCTTCGGTTCTTCACCGAACTGGGCATCATCGATCTGGAACCAAAGGAAATCGCCATCATCCCGCGCGGTCTTGTGTATCGTGTGGAGCTTATTGACGGACCAGCACGCGGATTTGTCTGCGAAAACTACGGACAGAAGTTTGACCTACCGGATCGCGGCCCAATTGGCGCGAATTGCATGGCAAACCCCCGGGACTTCAAAGCACCGGTGGCAGCCTTTGAAGACCGCGATGTGCCGTCAACCGTCACGATCAAATGGTGCGGCCAATTCCAAACGACCAAGATTGGTCAAAGCCCACTCGACGTGGTCGCATGGCATGGGAATTATACACCTTATAAATACGATCTGCGCACGTATTGCCCGGTTGGCGCAGTGCTTTTTGACCATCCTGATCCATCCATATTCACGGTCCTATCTGCTCCGTCAGGCGATCACGGCACAGCCAATATCGACTTTGTTCTGTTCCGCGAGCGTTGGCTGGTGGCCGAAGATACCTTCCGCCCGCCGTGGTATCACAAAAACATTATGTCCGAGATGATGGGCAACATTTACGGTGAATATGATGCGAAACCGCATGGGTTTGTCCCCGGCGGCATCAGCCTGCACAACATGATGCTGCCGCATGGACCGGATCGGGAGGCATTTCACAAAGCGTCTAACGCCAATCTGGGGCCAGACAAGCTCGACAACACCATGTCGTTCATGTTCGAAACCCGCTTTCCACAGCATCTGACGGCCTTCGCCGGGAAAGAGGCCCCGCTGCAAGACGACTACATCGATTGCTGGGCCGACATCGAAAAGAAGTTCGACGGGACACCGGGCAAAAGGTAAGGGGCAAGGTGGGGGTAAGCGCGTGCGGACCGCATGGCATCTCAAAGGTATGTCATTCGACGCAAGCGCCATGTACCTGATCGCCGGTGGCCGACTGCAGCCGCATGCATGCTGACCAACCAAGGACCCATCATGAGTGATCTTCAAACGTCATGGGTAGACAGCGCCAACTCTTCCGAGAGTGATTTTCCACTGAACAACCTGCCCTATGGCGTCTTTTCGACCACCGCCAATCCCCCGCGTTGCGGTGTGGCGATCGGAGACATGATCCTCGACGTAACCGTTTTGGAAGGTGAAGGGCTCATTGCAGTTGGTGCTGCGACCATCTTTGACGACCCGTCTTGGAACCGCTTCATGGAGCTTGGGCCAGACGCCTGGAGCGCTTTGCGGGCCCGTTTACACGACCTGCTCGCGCTTGGCGGGGATGACGCCGTGTCCGGCAATGACGCCTTGAAACGCAAAGCGCTTGTGCCGATGCACGCAGCCACCTTGCATATGCCCTTTGTTGTTCGCGAATACACCGATTTCTATGCAGGGCGTTTCCATGCCACCAATGTTGGCACAATATTTCGAGGTGCCGAAAACGCGCTTCCGCCGAACTGGCTGCATATGCCAATTGGCTACAATGGCAGGGCATCCTCGGTTGTCGTCTCAGGCACTGATGTTCGCCGCCCTTGGGGACAGATCAAAGGTCCAGATGATGCCGCGCCCAGATTTGCGCCCTCTCAGCGCTTTGATATCGAGCTTGAGTTAGGTGCGATTGTCGGCACGAAATCAGACGGACCGATTAGTGTTGCGCAAGCCGATGCGAACATCTTCGGATACGTTCTGCTCAACGACTGGTCGGCGCGTGACATTCAAGCGTGGGAGTATCAGCCGCTCGGCCCTTTCCAAGGGAAAGCGACGGCTACATCGATCAGCCCATGGATCGTGACCGCAGCGGCACTTGAACCGTTCCGGTGCCAGACCCCCGAGCGTGAAGTCGCCTTGCTGGATCACCTCAAAGATGACGGGCCGATGCTCTACGACATTGACCTGTCGGTCACGTTGACCCCTGAGAACGGCGAGGAAAGCACGATTGCGCACACCAACTATAACGTCATGTACTATTCAGCAGCCCAGCAACTGGCGCATCATACGACGTCGGGCTGTCCAATGAATGTTGGTGATCTTCTGGGGTCTGGAACGATCTCTGGCCCTGCGAAAGAGAACAGGGGCAGCCTGCTGGAACTTAGCTGGGGCGGGGCGGAACCATTCACACTCGCAGACGGCACGCCACGCAGCTTTGTTGAGGACGGCGACACGCTGAAGCTCAAAGGCCACGCGATGGGAAACGGATATCGTATTGGCTTTGGAGTGTGCGAAGGGAAACTACTTCCGGCGCTCAAGAGGCCGTAGGCACTGTCCGGTGCAAAACCAAACGTTGAGCCGACCTTCGACCAGTTGCTCAAAACTGTCGAATTATCATAATGAAACGCGAAAGCTTACACGCGCGGAACGTTGAGGACGTTTTGCTGTCATGTGCAGCCGCGGCTAGCGTTCGACCCGCGCCTTCATCAGCCCGTCGGCCTTCAAACGCGCCAAACACTCATCCAACGATTTCCAAGCCCGCGCGATCAGAACATCAATCTCCTCACGTGAGATCACCAGCGGGGGGGAGATGATCATGCGGTCACCGACATGCCGCATCACGAGGTTGTTGGCAAAGCAACGCTCACGACAGATAAGGCCAATCGTGCCCTCATCAGCCTCGAACTTAGCACGCGAGGCTTTGTCCGGCGTGAGGGCGATGCTGCCCATCATACCCACAATCTTGGCTTCGCCCACAAGCGGGTGGTCTGTGAGTGACTGAAACTTTTCGGCGAGGTAAGGCGCGGTTTCCTCGCGGACTTTTGTAACGATACCCTCTTCGTCCAAAATCCGCAGATTTTCCAACGCCACGGCGCAGGCAACCGGGTGGCCGGAATAGGTATAGCCGTGGTTAAACTCGACCGAGTTAATGACCTCGGCCACCTCATCCGACAAGACTGAGCCACCAATGGGTTGGTAGCCGGACGATAGGCCCTTAGCGATAGTCATGATGTCGGGGCGGATGCCCATGGTCTGGCTGCCAAACCAGTTACCAGTGCGCCCAAACCCGCAGATCACCTCGTCCGCAATCAGCAGGATGCCATACTTGTCGACGATGCGCTGAATCTCGGGCCAGTATGTCTCGGGCGGGACAATCACACCACCTGCGCCCTGCACAGGTTCGGCTATGAACGCTGCCACACGATCTTGGCCCAATTCAAGAATGGCGGTTTCTAATTGACGCGCACGCTCAAGCCCAAACGCCTCTGGCGTCAGATCACCACCTTCAGACCACCAGTTGGGCTGGTCGATATGGTGGATGTCGGGGATCGGCAGGCCGCCCTGCATGTGCATGCCCTTCATGCCGCCCAAAGAGCCAGAACCGACCGATGACCCATGATAGGCGTTCCAGCGGGAAATGATGATGTTCTTGTCTGGTTGCCCTTTCGCATCCCAATAGGTGCGAACAAGACGGAGGTTGGTATCATTCGCCTCTGATCCAGAGCCTGCAAAAAAGACCTGATTAAATCCGTCCGGAGCAAGCTCAGCAATCTTCTGCGACAGCGCGATCGCTGGCACATGGGTCGTCTGAAAGAACGTATTGTAATACGGCAGTTCCTCCATCTGGCGCGCGGCTGCTTGTGCCAGTTCTTTCCGCCCATAGCCAATGTTCACACACCACAGGCCTGCCATCGCGTCCAGAATGCGATTGCCTTCGCTATCCGTAAGCCAAACACCATCCGCGCGCGTGATCACCCGCGCGCCCGCCAGCGCAAGCCCAGCGCCATGCGTAAACGGGTGCATGTGATGCGCAGCATCCAGCGCCTGAAGCTCTTCCGTGGGCATGTGGTTGGTGATCATCGCCATGGGGAACATCCTCTAACAGGGGCGATCCGCAGAATATGATCAAATTATTCCAAGTCAATCGAATCGGGTCAGACCTTCGCGTATTTGATCCATGCCCTGCACCACATCCGCCTCCATCGCTGCAGCAGCCGCAACGGCATCTTTCCGGGCAAGCGCATCAAGGACGTCTTTGTGACGGTCTGGCAAATTACGCGTCCCAAACTGACCACACACAACCCGAAGAGATGGACCAAACCGAAGCCAAAGGCGGCCCACCATTTCGGTCAGGATCGGCGCCTGCGCAAGCGCGTTTAGATCGGCGTGGAACCGGTGGTTTTCGACAAGGTACTGACCCACATCTCCCTTCTGAATGGCATGATCCAATCGGGCGTCGATGGATGTCAAAAGCGCGATGTCATCCCCGGTCGCATGGGTCGTCGCACGCTTGGCAAGTTCTGGCTCCAACGCCCGGCGCGCGGTGCACAGCTCATCAATCGCGCGCACGTCCAGCTCTGGCACGGCAATGCGGCGGTTGCCCAGAAAGGCCAACGCACCCTCGGCTGTCAGACGCCGCAACGCTTCTCGCACTGGGGTCATGCCAACGCCTAGCGATGTGGTCAGACCCTGTATCGTAACCGGTTGGCCTGGCTGCAATTCACCAAACAGAACCTGATCGCGCAATTGGCGGTACACACGCTCATGAGTGGGCAAACCCGCTGTCGTGGTTTTGGCTTTTGCGATTTCCTGGATCGTCACATCTCACCTCGCACTTTGCTGCGTCGTTAGGCAAATCGCCAGCGATGCCCGCACAATAAGCAATCTTGCACGTCCCGGCCCGGCGTGGAAACATGACATTACTTGCCAGATCAGGCAACGTTTGATCAAATTCACATCCACGGGGCCGCCAAGTGCCCCGGGATCAACGGGAGAGTTTCATGAAAACCCATCTGCTGACGATGACAGCCGGTGCAGCGCTTTTGGCGACAACAGCCATCGCCGACGAAGTGCGCGTCTACAACTGGTCTGACTACATCGACGAAGAGCTTCTGACGAAGTTCGAAGAAGAAACCGGAATTGAGCTAATCTACGACGTGTTCGACAGCAACGAGCTGTTGGAAACCAAGATGCTCGCCGGCGGATCAGGTTACGACGTGGTGGTGCCAACAGGCACGTTCTTGCAGCGCCAGCTCACAGCGGGTGCCTTTCAAGAGCTAGATACGTCAAAGCTGCCCAACCTCGACAACATGTGGGACGTGATCGAGGAGCGGACCGCGCAATACGATCCCGGCAACGCCTTTTCCATCAATTATATGTGGGGCACCACGGGCATCGGTGTGAACACCGGTAAGGTGACAGAAATCCTCGGGGCTGACGCGCCTATTTCCTCGCTCGATCTGGTGTTCAACCCAGAGAACATGGAAAAGCTGCAGGAGTGCGGCGTGCATTTCCTAGACGCGCCCACCGAATTGATCCCGGCCGCACTGGCCTATGCCGGGCTGGAACCGGATCGCAAGGATGAAGAGGCGCTCGCTGCCGCAGAGGAAGTGCTCACAGCAGTCCGACCCTATGTGCTCAAATTCCACAGCTCGGAATATATCAACGCGCTGGCAAACGGCGATATCTGCGTCGCAATCGGCTGGTCCGGCGACATTCTGCAAGCTCGTGACCGTGCGGCCGAAGCGGACAACGGTGTCGAAGTTGCCTACAACGCCCCAGTCGAAGGCGCGCTGATGTGGTTTGACCAAATGGCTATTCCGGTGGACGCTCCAAACCCGGAAGCTGCGCACACATTCCTGAACTTTATTATGGATGCGCAAAACATGGCCCAGGCATCAAACTACGTCTACTATGCCAACGGCAATGCTGCGTCCAAAGAGTTCCTTGTTGAGGATGTGATTGGCGACACCGCCATTTATCCGGATGAATCGACACTGGAAAACCTCTACACGGTCACGCCTTTCCCGCCGCGCGAGCAGCGCAATCTGACGCGGATGTGGACACGTGTGAAGTCCGGCACCTAAGCCAAACGACGTCACCCGCTCCGAACATTCGGGGCGGGTACACCTTTTCGGATGTCCGCATGAACCAAACTGTCTTTGCGCCTTGGAATGACCCCAAGGAAACGCCTTTGATTCAGTTCAAGAATGTCACCAAACGGTTTGGCGACTTCACAGCAATCAACAATCAGACGCAGGATATCTTCGAACGCGAATTCTTTGCACTGCTGGGCCCGTCAGGATGCGGCAAAACAACGATGATGCGCATGCTGGCCGGGTTTGAGACACCAACCGAGGGCCAGATCCTGATCGCAGGCCAGGACATGGCGAACGTCCCGCCGAACAAGCGTGCGGTCAACATGATGTTCCAGTCCTATGCGCTGTTCCCGCATCTCAGTGTACGTGACAACATCGCGTTTGGTCTGAAACGCGAAGGCAAGGGTGCAGATGCCATTGCCGAACGGGTAGACGAAATGCTGCGCCTCACCAGGCTCGAAAAATTCGCCCAGCGCAAACCGCACCAAATCTCGGGCGGTCAGCGTCAGCGTGTGGCTTTGGCACGGTCGCTGGCGAAGGCTCCAAAGCTCTTGCTGCTCGACGAACCACTTGGCGCGCTCGACAAGAAACTGCGGCAAGACACGCAGTTCGAACTGATGGATATTCAGGAAAAGACAGGCACCACCTTTGTGATCGTCACCCACGACCAAGAAGAGGCGATGACTGTGGCGTCGCGCGTTGCCGTGATGGATGAAGGGCGGATTATCCAGGTCGCCACACCTGACGAAATATATGAGGCCCCCAACAGCGTGTATGTGGCTGACTTCATCGGCGATGTGAACCTGATCAAAGGCCGGGCCGAAGCGCGCCCCACTGAGGTTGCCGAAAAGATACAGCCCGCTGAAACGGCCCCCGCCAAGCCGTCTGGGCCCACACCAAAACCAAAGATTGACGGACCACAACCCAATGAAATGGGCGAATGGCTGCAAAACAAACTGCTCTTTCCAATCCTTGGCAAACGTACCCCCCAGCCCAAACAGCTGCCGCCACCGGACCCAAAAACCGAAACGATAAAGCCCGCACAACCGGTCGCCATTCAGCCCGGCGGCATCGCGCTTCATTGGACAGAAGGCCATACTCCCATCATCGCTGCAAACGGCGATCCGTCCGTGGCAGGAGAGCAGGTGACGCTGGCCCTGCGTCCAGAGAAGTTGAACATCTCCAAGACAAAGCCAGAGGCGCCGAACGTGCTGTCCGGCACCGTGATCGACATTGCCTATCTGGGCAACCTCTCGACGTACTACGTCGAGCTCGACAATGGCACGATGGTGAAAGTGCAGATGACCAACGCACGCCGCATCGCCCGGCGCGACATCACCTGGGAAGACAAGGTCTGGGTCAGCTTTTCGGAAACCTCTGGTGTTGTGCTGAGGGGATAGAATATGCGCCGCGCCCTCCTCATCGCCGTTCCCTATCTGTGGCTGATTGCGCTCTTTCTGATCCCGTTTGTGATCGTTCTGAAAATCGCGCTTTCCGACGTGGCCCTCGCGCGTCCACCCTACCTGCCACAACTCGATATCACCGGCGGTTGGCAGGCAATCACCAGCTTCTTCGCGCAGCTCGATTTTGAAAACTTCGTCTTTCTGACAACGGATGACCTTTACTGGAAAGCCTATCTCAGCTCTCTGCAGATCGCGCTGTTCTCGACAATACTGACCCTGATCGTCGGCTACCCGATTGCCTATGCCATGGCGCGGTCTTCGCCTGAATGGCGACCCACCCTTCTGATGCTTGTGATTTTGCCCTTTTGGACGAGCTTTCTGATCCGCGTCTATGCATGGATGGGCATCCTGTCGAACGAAGGGCTGCTCAACCAGTTCCTGATCTGGATCGGCGTGATCAACGAACCCCTCACAATCCTGAACACAAACACTGCCGTCTATATCGGCATCGTCTATACGTACCTCCCGTTCATGATCTTACCGATCTATTCCGCCCTCGAACGTCTTGACGACAGTTTGCTGGAAGCCGCTGTAGATCTGGGCTGTTCGCGCCTCAGCGCTTTTTGGCTTGTCACTGTGCCTCTGTCCAAAAACGGCATCATCGCCGGGTGTTTCCTCGTCTTCATCCCCGTCATAGGCGAATTTGTGATCCCCTCCCTGTTGGGCGGTTCCGGAACGCTCATGATCGGCAAGGTCCTGTGGGAAGAGTTCTTCTCAAACCGCGACTGGCCGGTCGCTTCCGCCGTCGCGGTCATCCTCCTTCTCATCCTCGTAATCCCGATCATCCTCTTCCAGCGCAACGAACAAAAACAGCGCGAGGCAGAAGGATGACGCGCCGACATATGCTCTTCATCTTGCCAGATAAACTCTGGGGGTCTGGGGGTGAAACCCCCAGCCGGTCGACCGCGCCAGCGGGCGAAACCAAAAGGCGCGCGGCATGAAACGCTTTTCCTGGTTCAATGCCACCGCCCTCACGCTCGGGTTCGCCTTTCTCTACATGCCAATGATCATCTTGGTGATCTACAGCTTCAACGCGTCCAAGCTGGTCACCGTCTGGGCCGGGTTCTCGACCCAATGGTACGGCGAGCTCTTCCGCAACGAAGAATTCCTGAACGCCGCCTGGGTCACACTCAAAGTCGCTGTGCTCAGCTCGTCCATCGCAACGGTGCTTGGCACTATGGCGGCTTATGTGCTTGTCCGGGCCGGCCGGTTCAGCGGACGCACACTCTTTTCCGGCATGATCTACGCGCCACTTGTGATGCCAGAGGTGATCACTGGTCTTTCTCTGCTACTGCTCTTCATCGGCATTGGGCTGGACCGGGGGGTCCTGACAATTGTTCTGGCCCACACGACATTCTCGATGTGCTACGTGTCCGTTGTCGTATCGTCCCGACTGATCAGCTTTGATCAATCACTTGAGGAAGCCGCGCTTGATCTTGGGTGTTCTCCGTTCGAGGCATTTCGGCTGGTCACCCTGCCCATCATCGCCCCAGCTGTGATCTCTGGTTGGCTGCTCGCGTTCACGCTGTCGCTGGATGATCTTGTGATCGCCAGCTTCACCACAGGTCCGTCCGCCACAACATTGCCAATCAAGATCTTCTCAGCCGTCCGTCTGGGTGTCAGCCCTGAGATTAACGCGCTGTCGACCATCATGATCGGGATCGTCACGGTGGGTGTCATCACGGCGTCACTGGTCACCAAACAAGCAGCGGTGCGCCAAGCCCGCGAACAACGGATGGCTGAACGCCCAACCTGAGGCCGTTCGAAAAACCCTAAACACATCGCGATCTGTCATCTGACAGGAGACGATGCGCAAAATCATATGCACGCACGCTCGATATCACAGCGCTCACACGGGTGGTTTGGCGGCGCATAGGTGTGCCGCGTCCGCTCCAGCGAGATTGTTTTTCGAAAAACGATAGAAACGCAGTTTTCAAACCGTGTCTTAAAGCCAATTCGAATTGGCATTCCCGTCAGCCTTCGCTATGCCACCAGCAACACAAAGATCAGGGAGGAGTGTCATGCTCAAGCGACCGTTCGACAAGTCGAAACTGCCAAGCCGTCACGTCACCGAAGGCCCAGAGCGCGCCCCGCATCGCTCGTATTACTATGCGATGGGAATGACCGAAGAGGAAATCCACCAGCCCCTCGTAGGCGTCGCAACATGCTGGAACGAAGCCGCCCCCTGTAACATTGCTCTGAACCGTCAGGCCCAAGCTGTGAAGATGGGTGTCAAACAGGCGTTTGGCACACCTCGTGAGTTTACAACAATCACTGTCACCGACGGGATTGCGATGGGACATGAAGGCATGCGCTCGTCGCTTGCCTCTCGCGAAGCCATTGCCGACACGGTTGAACTTACCATGCGCGGCCACTCCTATGACGCGGTTGTGGGCCTTGCGGGCTGCGACAAATCTTTGCCGGGTATGATGATGGCTATGGTGCGTCTGAACGTGGCGTCGGTCTTCATCTACGGCGGGTCCATCCTGCCGGGCAAAGCACCGCAAGTTGACGAGATTCCCGAAGACTTCCGCAGCCGTGACCTGACCGTCCAGGACATGTTCGAAGCGGTGGGCCGTCACCAGAACAACGAAATGTCGGACAAGGCGCTAGACATGCTGGAACGTGTGGCGTGTCCTTCGGCAGGCGCCTGTGGCGGCCAGTTTACCGCCAACACAATGGCCTGCGTGTCCGAAGCAATTGGTCTGGCGCTCTTCAACTCGTCCGGCATGCCAGCGCCGTACGAATCCCGCGATGCCTATGGCGAAGCGTCGGGTCGCGCTGTGATGGACCTGATCGAACAAAACATCCGCGCGCGGGACGTGGTCACACGCAAAGCGCTTGAAAACGCAGCACGGGTTGTGGCCTGCACAGGGGGGTCGACCAATGCTGGTCTCCACCTGCCAGCCATCGCCAATGAAGCGGGCATCGAGTTCTACCTCGAAGACGTCTGCGACATCTTCCGCGACACGCCTTACTTCTGCGATCTGAAACCTGGCGGCGCCTATGTCGCCAAAGACCTTTACGATGCAGGCGGCATTCCCGTTGTGATGAAGGAACTGCGCAAGGCAGGTCTCATCCACGAGGATTGCATCACCGCTTCCACCCGCACCATTGGCGAAGAGCTTGACATGATCGAGCGCGAGGCGGATGGCAAAGTCATCTACCCCATCGAAAACCCGATCACCAAAACCGGTGGCGTTGTCGGTCTCAAAGGCAACCTTGCTCCGGAAGGTGCGATTGTAAAAGTTGCGGGCATTCCGCCCCAGCACCAGCCTTTTCCTGGGCCTGCGCGCGAGTTCGAATGTGAAGAAGACGCGTTTGAAGCGGTGAAAGATCGCGCCTATGAGGAAGGCGAAGTCATCGTCATTCGCAACGAAGGCCCCGCAGGTGGACCTGGCATGCGCGAGATGCTGTCGACCACAGCGGCCTTGTCAGGTCAGGGCATGGGCAAGAAAGTCGCGCTTATCACCGACGGTCGTTTCTCTGGCGCAACACGCGGGTTCTGCGTGGGTCATGTCGGGCCAGAAGCGGCTGCCGGTGGACCGATAGCACTTCTCAAAAACGGTGACGTCATTACCATTGATGCTGTAACCGGGTCACTGCGGGTTGATCTGTCAGACGAAGAACTGGCCGACCGCAGAGCTGCCTGGTCCGGACCGAAAGAGACGATCTACACCTCCGGCGCCGTCTGGAAATTCGCCAAGTTGGTTGGTCCAACCTACAAAGGGGCCGTGACGCATCCTGGCGCCGAAGGCGAAAAGCACCAGTACTGCGACCTGTGACCACGTTTCGGAAGCTCTGTCTCGGTGGGCTTGCAGCCTTCGTTTTGGCCGGTTGCGACACAACCGGCACAAACAACGCCCTGTCGTTTCTTGCAACCGGGGAAGAGGCACCAAACCTTGCGCTAGCTCGCACAACCGTTGCGGGCGGCGACGTGACTGTCCTAGGTCCAGACGGATACTGCGTGGATGCCTCGACGCAGCGCAGCACCCGAACGACCGGTTTCGCGACGCTTGCAAGCTGCAACATTCTGTCGGGGGGCCAATCCGGTCCAATCGTAGAACCCGGCATTGTCACCGTGACAGTGCAACCGGCCGGGGATACCGCCCCGACCATGGCCGCCCTCGCGGCTGCCATCGGGACGGAGTTATTGGCAGAAAATGAATTGAGCGCAGTGACCGTGGGCCAAATGGCCACCGGCGGCGAAAGCGCTTTTGACGGCAGCGATGCTCGCCATTGGCGGGGGGTGTTCGAAATGAACGGGCACATTGTGGGCCTCGCACTCTACGCGCCAAAAGACAGCCCACTGGTTGGCGCGCAAGGTGCTGCGTTTCTGAATACGGTTTCTTCACGTATCCGCGCTAATTCAACCGCGCAGGACCCCAGTGCAGAACAGTCGCAAAACACCGAAGATCCGGTCGCAACGACACTAAGCCGTTTATTTGGCAACAACGATCTGTAATAAACATGATAACTGGTCACCAAAGACCAGAGCGGCAAAAGAATAAAGCGAGCAGCTGATGTCGGAAATGAAACCGGGACTGCTTGATCGCGTGATCGAGCAATCTGCACTGCGACGCTTCCGTCGTTGGGCTGAAACAGCGCGGTCTTCGGACCTGCGCGAATTGCGTCGAAACAGGGCCGCCGCACGGCAGATGCGCTTCCATCTGGATGAGTTGATCCACGTGGCAGATGACCGTCTGGCCCTGCCCGTGATCGGCAATCAGGCTGTGCCGGTGCCCTACGACGCAGATTGGTCATGGCGGCCTGAACTCTGGTGCGGCCCGCTGGCCGTTCCCGGAATTGCGGCGGTCGACACAAAGTCGATGCTGGGCCGTGAAGTGACGCTCTTTCACGATTGTGCAAAGTCGGAACTGACGCTGCGTCAACTGCGAAACACCCGCGAAGACGATCTTGCTGCTTACGGTCTCCGCCTTGACGTGTTCCGCTTTGACGGCTCTTATCTGTCGCTGGTCATCGACCTGCCAACAGAGGCAACCTATGACCTGACGCGCAAACACCTTGTCCGGCTTGACGCGATTGTCGAACTGGAACGCCCGCTTGAGATTTTCGCAAGGCTCAACGTCCAGCACGGTCCAAACACGGAACAGATCGTCCGTGAATTGCCTCTATCAGACCGCAACCTCGTCGTCGAATTTGACCTTGCCTACACAAAGCTGAACGAAAAACGGGTGGAAAAGATCTGGATCGACCTGATTTTTGAGAACCCAGAGATGAGCCAGGTGGTGATGCGCGACGCATATTTCAGCCGACGCCCCAGAGCAGAACTTTAAGGATCACCCCATGACAGCCTATTCTTTGTCAAAGTCCCGTTTCTTCGAAGGCGTCTGGGAAGGTGTGCTGGCCGGTGATGCCGCGGACAGCCCCACACCCAATGTCGATGTTCGTGTTCACGATGTGCCCGTCCCGGACATTGCAGTGGAACCCTTGCAAGACCCCGGATCATGGCTGCTCAAAGTGCCAGTGCCCGCCAACATGATCGCCGACGGGGTGCACACATTTGTCATTTCCGAAGCCTCCATCGGCCAGTCACTCGGTGACTTTTCGATCATCGCAGGCGACGCCGCTGGCGAAGACATTCGCGCCGAAATGGCGCTTTTGCGGGCAGAGCTTGATATGCTCAAACGATCCTTCCGCAGACATTGCCGAGAAACGGCCTGAGGCCAGGTCAGGCACGGGTGAGTGCCCAAAACCGCCAAGGCAGGGCAATCGCGGCAACGGCGAGTCCAACAAGGTAGCCAGACCAAATGCCGACAGCCCCATAGCCAAACACGAAGCCCAGGACATACGCGGCGGGCAAGGCCAGCGGCCAATAGGCGATCAGCGTGATCACTGTCGGCATGGTGTTGTCCATCATGCCACGCAGCGCGCCAAGCGCCGTACCCTGCACACCATCCGCGACCTGAAGCACAGCTACGACGATGAATAAAGTTGTGGCGAGTGCAACGACAGCAGGGTCATCAGACAAAGCCGCAGCAAAAATGGACCCACCGGCGATGAAAACCACGGCTGTTGCACTTTGCCACAAAACCGAGATCAGCAGCGTGGCCTTCAAAATGGGCCGCAACCGGTCTCTGGACGCGCCGCCCATTGCCATTCCAATCCGGATCGACACCGCACTCGCCAGTCCCATCGGGATCACATAGGCGATCCCGGCCACAGCATTAACAACCTGATGGGCCGCGAGCGCGGTTGCACCAAGCCAACCCAGCATGATCCCGATAAACGCATAAGCGCCGCCCTCGCCCGCGTAACCAAGACAGATGGGCAAGCTTTCCACAAACAGACGGCGCACTTTGCGCCACCGAATTGCAGCTGGTTGACGAAACTCGGCCATACTCGGCGCCAATTGCCAGTAGGCCCATGCAGCAGCCAGCGAGACGGTTTGTGACAGCACGCTGGCCAAGCCGGCTCCCAGCAGCCCAAATCCCCAAACATGGATCAACAGATAATTGGCAGGGATGTTCACCAACACACCCAGATAGCCAAATCCAACGCCGGTCCATTCCTTACCGACCGCGTCAAACAGCGACTTGAGCACGAAAAACACTGTGACCGGAACAAGCCAAAGCGCCATCGACACCCAATATGGCAAAAGAATGTCGATCACCGCATCCGGCTGACCGATAGGTCCCAGCAACGGGAATACGCCGAGCATAATCAGGGCGCCCAAACCTCCGGTCAGTGCGGCCAGCGCCAGCCCATTGCGCAGATGGTCAGATACAGCAAGATGATCCTTGCCACCTTCATCGGTGGCGATATGAACCCCGACGATTGTGACAACGCCCCAAAGGGCTGAAATGAGGATGATCAGAATGGCAGTCGTAATCCCCGCCGCAGCCAGCGCGACTGTGCCAAGCGGGGAAATCATGATGGTGTCGACAACGCCAATCAAAGTTGCCGAGGCAAGCCCGATCATAAGGGGCACGCCAAGCTTTAAGATCGGGCGCACTTCGGCCCGGGTACTGGCATGAGTTGCTTCTAAGGATGTCATGGTGTGTAACGCGACCGGTGGACCGGCCCTTTTCAAAAATGGGACGAGTTGGAGCTTAGATACAGGGTGCGGGCTTTAGCCCAGCTCTCGGGTCACCATGGCGAATGCGCCTTCTTTGATCTGCGTTTCTGGCATCCGTCTACGGAAAACGGACGAAGCTGTCCAGTCTGCACGCGACACGCTCGGTACAATTGACCTTGCCGTCTGCGACAGGCACGTTGGGCACCAGACCAAGTCCGGAGAACATATGTCCCCGCTTCGCGGCATGGCGCTGAAACTCAGCGCCGTTTTGCTTTTCGTCATCATGGCAGCGCTGATCAAAGCCAGCTCTGACGTCGTGCCGCCCGGCGAAGCTGTATTCTTTCGGTCTTTCTTTGCCATTCCAGTGATCCTTGGCTGGATCATCCTAAAAGGCGAATTGCGCACAGGTCTGAAGACGCAAAATCCATCAGGTCATTTCTGGCGGGGTTTGTTCGGTGTCAGCGCAATGGCATGCGCGTTTGCAGCGCTGGGTTTGTTGCCGTTGCCCGAGGTGACTGTTCTTGGTTATGCCGCACCCATCATGACGGTTATCTTCGCCGCTTTGTTGCTGGGGGAGCGCATACGTCTTGTCCGTATATCGGCAGTCGCCATCGGCCTAATCGGTGTTGTCATCGTCATGCTGCCGCAACTGGGTAATGAGGAATTGGGAAGCGCCGCGCGCTGGGGCGTTGCCCTTGTCCTTGTGTCCGCAACCTTGCGTGCGTTGGCACATGTCCACATCCGCAAACTGGTGCAGAACGAAACGACCTCTGCCGTCGTGTTCTACTTCGCGGTAACGGCCTCCACCCTGTCACTGCTAACACTGCCCTTCGGCTGGGTGATGCCTGATCCTTGGACAGCAACTCAACTCATCGGCGCGGGGTTGGTCGGTGGCGTTGCGCAGATTTTATTAACGTCATCGTACCGCCATGCCGAAGCGGCGTTTCTTGCACCCTTTGACTACGCCTCGATCCTGTTTGCTCTCATTATCGGTTATACGATCTTTGATGAAATCCCCACCAGTCAGACGATGATTGGGTCGGTGATCATTATTGGCGCGGGTGTTTTGATCATCTGGCGCGAACGGCAATTGGGTGTGAAACGCGGCGAGGCGCGGTCCAAGCTCACACCGCAGGGCTGATTGCATTTCTCGCGGCCCGGGCTTAGATCACGACAATCTAAGACAGGGTGACGGGAGCCGCACTGCATGAACTGGATCACCAACTACGTCCGCCCCCGGATCAATTCGATCTTTTCGCGGCGCGAGATCCCTGAAAACCTTTGGGTCAAGTGCGACAACTGCGGAACAATGCTGTTCCATCGCGAAATGACCGACAACCAAAATGTGTGCAGCAATTGCGGTCATCACATGGTGATCACCCCGCGTGACCGGTTTCACAACCTGTTCGATGGCGGCGTTTTCAACGAGATCGAGGTTCCCGAACCGGTGACCGATCCGCTGCAATTTCGGGACCAGAAGAAATATCCCGATCGCATGAAGGCGGCGCAAAAGACAACAGGCGAAAAAGAGGCGATGCTGGTCGCGACAGGTGAGATCGGCCGCACACCCGTCGTCGCCGCAGCGCAGGACTTCAGCTTTATGGCCGGATCCATGGGCATGTATGTCGGCAACGCCATCATTGCTGCGGCTGAACGCGCGATTGAACTCAAACGACCGCTGATCCTGTTTTCCGCCGCCGGTGGCGCGCGCATGCAGGAAGGCATTCTAAGCCTGATGCAAATGCCCCGAACAACCGTTGCGGTGCAGATGCTCAAAGAGGCCAAGCTGCCCTACATCGTTGTCCTTACCCATCCCACGACGGGCGGCGTGACAGCTTCTTACGCTATGCTGGGAGATATTCAGATCGCCGAACCCGGTGCGCTGATCTGCTTTGCCGGTCCACGCGTGATTGAACAGACAATCCGCGAAAAGCTGCCCGAAGGGTTCCAGCGCGCGGAATACCTTTTGGACCACGGTATGCTCGACCGCGTGACCGACCGTCGCAAAATGCGCGAAGAATTGGTCCAGATCATACGGATGCTGATGCACATGCCCCCACCTGTCGCGGGTGACCTGCCACCGCCCGGGCCGTCAGACATGGCGCCGCTGCAAAGCCAAGCCACCAAGGACGAAGCACTTTCGGAATGATCCTTCCTGCACTTGTCGGTATTGCCCTTGGCATAAGCATTGTTTTGATCATGATCGTGGCAGGCCTGTTCCGCGAAAACGGCGCCACCGCGATGCTGGTTGCAGCCGTTGCCGCCTTCTATCCGGTGTTCGCCGTCCAGGCCGAAGCGTCTCTTTTGGTCATTGCCTTACACATTGCCGTCTTCGCAGCTTTTGTCGCCTCAGCAATCTGGGGCTTTCACAAAGGCTTGCGCCCCCTAGCGATACTGCTGATGGCCCATGGCGGCTTTGATGCCGTAACACTTTACGCGGGCCATCCCGGCCCGGTCTGGTGGCCTGCATTCTGCGCGGGCCTTGATATCGCAGCAGGTGGGGCAATTCTCGTCTATCTTTCAAAACGGACATCCGCATGACCCGATCTTCTGACGTGATCCTTGATCGGATGATGGCCCTGCATCCCAAGATCATTGATCTGACGCTTGACCGTGTGTGGACTCTGCTTGGCGCGCTAAACCACCCCGAACGCGATCTGCCGCCGGTCATCCATATCGCTGGCACCAACGGCAAAGGCTCAACACAAGCCATGATCCGCGCCGGGCTTGAGGCGGCGGGGCACAGCGTGCACGCCTACACCTCGCCCCATCTCGCGCGCTTTCACGAGCGCATTCGATTGGCCGGTGAGTTGATCACCGAAGATCACCTCACCCGGGTGCTTGATGAATGCTACGCTGCCAACAACGGCGCGAGTATCACGTATTTCGAAATCACGACTTGTGCGGCTTTGTTAGCTTTCGCGCGAACATCGGCGGATTACACAATGCTTGAGGTTGGCTTGGGCGGCAGGCTTGATGCGACGAACGTGATCGACAAACCTGAACTGACGATCATCACACCGGTCTCAATGGATCATGAGCGATTTCTGGGGGATACGATCGCACAAATCGCAGGTGAAAAAGCCGGTATCCTAAAGCGCAACGTGCCGTGCGTTGTGGGGCCTCAGCACGACGACGCGATGGATGTCATAGAAGCCCGCGCAGCAAAGCTGGGTGCACCCCTTCTGGCCTACGGACAACACTGGCGCGTCAGCGAAGAACGGGGGCGGCTCATCTATCAGGACGAGACAGGATTGTTAGATCTTGAGTTGCCCAATCTACCGGGCGCGCATCAGATCCAGAACAGCGGCATGGCACTGGCTGCGCTGCGCCGCTTGAACATGCCCGAGACGGCCTTTGATGGCGCGACGCAAAATGCGTATTGGCCAGCGCGCATGCAGCATCTGGTCAACACCCCTTTGAACGACATCGCTCCAGGCGCGGACCTTTGGCTTGATGGCGGTCACAACCCAGCCGCAGGTCTGGCGCTTGCCGCGCATCTCAAAACTCTTCCGCAACGCCCAACACATCTGATTTGTGGCATGCTGAATACCAAAGACGTCGCCGGATATATGGCGCCGCTGGCGGACGTGGCAGACAGTCTGATCGCCGTGTCAATTCCAGATGAAGTGAACACTTTGCCCGCAGACGATACTGCCGCCGCTGCAAACAGTGTTGGTCTGCATTCCAAAACAGCGGATGACGTAAAGGACGCGCTTCAGGACATTGCCCATTCCACACCAAACGCGCGGGTTTTGATTTGTGGATCGCTGTATCTCGCGGGTGCCGTCCTTCGCGATATAGCTTAAACGTCAATAGACGAGACCGCTTTATATTGACGTAAAGGCAAGGCCTCCCCTATATTTCGTACCATATAAGAGCAGTTCCCGCACAATTGGGAAAACAGGTGATACATGGTACCAGTAAATCGCACAGTCGCTGTGACTGTTGCATGTTTAGGGAGTCCACTGCTCGCGCAGTCTTCGGCGATTACCGAAACGGCCCGCACATTCAGTTTTTCGATGCATGGCGAAGAGGTCACAATCACGCGCCGTGGTGCTTCATGCCCGAACTCATGTGTCCAACCCATGTCAGTCGCGCCAGGTGTTGCAACCTTGGGCGAATTGGAAGTCATCGCCTTTCTTCAAAACGCCGTCAGCAATGGATCAGGTCTGTTAATAGACGTCCGTATGCCAACTTCCTTTTCCACCGGAGCCGTGCCAGGGGCTGTGAACGTACCCGCAGCCACATTCGCACCCGAAAATCCATATCGTCCAGATCTGCTCTCGGCGATGGGTGTGACCGGGGTCGATTCAACGCCAAGTTTTGCGAGTGCATTTTCCATCGTACTCTACGGCCGCGGAACTGATGACAAAGATGCGCCAAATGCGATCAATAGCCTGCTGGATGCAGGCTATCCTGCCGGAAAAATCCAGTATTACCGCGGCGGCATATCGGATTGGACGCAAATCGGGCTCAACCTTTCGGTGGGACAATGAAACACACACAAAAAACCACCGGCCTTATTCGTATGGCAATTATGGGAACGGCATTTGTCGCTCTCACGGTAGTCCTGCTTGTGTTTCAGCCAGGCTCGCCGCGACACGCCTCCGGCACAGCACTGCCCGAAACCAGCGTCACCCGCGTCGCGGCACCGTTAGAGTCGGTTGTGACAGCGCCCGCAGATGTTTCTGGCTCCGGCGTTTCATTTACGGATGTGGCACAACAGCCCGTGGCACCAAGCTCTGCTGCGCCATCAATGCGCGATATCACGTTCGGCGCGATCTCTAACCTCAAATCCGCCACAACCGGCAAAGCACCAGCTCCGGGCGAACCAGGAAGCCTCTTGCACAGCGTTGTGCAACGCAGCATAGCGGGTGAACCCACCCAAACCAGTCCCGTGGTTCAACCTGAACCCGTTGCGGCCAAGCCGGCGCGAAAATCGGTATCCGACAAATACTTTGTACGCCCGGGCGATACCCTCGGCAGCATCGCGCAAGAGGTTTACGGCGACGCAGGCATGGCGTCCGAGATTTTCCTCAAAAACACAAACATCATGTCGCGCCCCGAAAGCTTGCGCGCCGGTATGATCGTGGATTTGCCCTGATTTCGACTACTACCAGTAGCCATCAGCGCGATTTCTATGAAATCTGTCCATTTACGCACCTAAATGTTGACCGGTGCGAATCACTGTGGCAAGACTAACCAAGACTTCGCGAAATGCAGAAATGCTAACGCGAATTGGGGGTCAGTACAGATCATATCGTCCTTTACGGCGCGATGGCATTGTATTGCTGTTTCGCAGCGATAATCGGTATGCATCTTTCTCGAACCCACTGGAATACCTGCTGTTGCGCGCATCTGACCGCGCAATGGCCCCGCGAATAGCAAGGACCTGAAAACAGGCGAAACAAATCGAGCAGTCTTTAAGAGGTCCCTTGGGACCTCTTTTTTTGTGTCAGACCTCGCCCCAATCAGCCGCCTGCATTTCCCGCAAACGGCTTGCTGTGCGTTCAAATTCAAACGTGCCAGTGCCTTCCACATACAGCATCTCGGGGTTCGCTGCGGCAGATGCAATCAATCGCACTTTGGCCTCGTACAAGGCATCGATCAAAGTGACGAACCGTTTGGCTTCGTTGAAGTTTGACCTGCTCAAACGCGGGATGTCTTCGATGATCAAAACCCGCACCGCGTCTGCCAAGGCAAGGTAGTCCGCCGGACCCAACATCTTGCCGCACAGATCATAGAATTTGGCACGAGCAACACCGTTATGGAAACGCGGCAACTCAACATCTCGGCCTTTCACGATCAACGTCAGTGGTTCTTCGCGACCGTGTGTCAGTTCGTGCCAAATGCCATCAATTTCGGATTTCGCATGTGAATCGTTGGGCGAGAAATAGACCTGCGCTCCAGACAGCCGATCCTGACGGTAATCTGTTGGCGACGAGAGCTCATGCACCACCATCTTGTCTTTGAGCATGTCGATGAATGGCAGGAAAATCTGCCGGTTCAGCCCATCCTTATACAGGTCATCGGGCACCCTGTTGGACGTGGTGACCACAACAACGCCCGCAGCGAACAACTGCTCAAAAAGACGACCGACAATCATTGCGTCCGTGATGTCGGTGATTTGCATTTCGTCAAAAGCCAGCAACCGGATGGCATCAGAAACCGACTTTGCCACTGGCTGTATTGGGTCTTTGACACCGCGTTGCCGCGCCGCGTGAATCTCGGCATGGATTTCCTGCATGAAGGCGTGAAAGTGTACGCGGCGCGCTGGCACGTTTAGGCTGTCGACAAACATGTCCATCAGCATCGACTTCCCACGCCCGACGCCACCCCAAAGATAAAGCCCTTTGGGTGGCTCTGGTGCCTTGCGAAACAGCTTTTTCTTTACCGGCTCGGCAAGCGCCACCCGAATGCGTTCGAACTCAGGCAGGGCCGCTTCCTGCGCGCTGTCAGGGGTCAGGCTGCCATCAGCAACACGCGCGGCGTAGATGTCGGGCAAAGAGGTCATACGCGACGGTTAGCCTGTCTTCTGCACTTTGTAGAGAGGCCTATTCAACCGCGCGGATCAGCTTGCGCTCAAGCACGCGCAACACGGTTTTCAGATCATGCCCACGTTTAAGGACATGTCCGTCCATCCCGATCACAGCGTATTGCCCCTGTCGGTTTCGCAGTTTGGGGCGCTTTTCGATACGATAGAGTGGGTTTTCCGCCGTACGACGAAACACCGAAAACACCGCCACATCGCGAAGCGACGATATCCCGTAATCCCGCCATTCACCTGCTGCCACCATCCGACCGTAGATCGACAGGATCACCCCAAGCTCGGTCCGATGAAACGCGACTTGCTCGGGTGCTTTGGAGGGTGAGGGGAACGGTGTGAGGCTTTTCATACAGCATGATGTGTTGAGGAAAGATGGTAAATCAAGCGTTTTGAACCACCGAAGTTTTCAAAGTGGTAAATAGGTCCGAACAGGACCCATTGTTTCGCGCGCGAAACATTAGGACAGAGGCTCTGACCTATGTCGGCGCCCCTCACCGGTGAACGCGTCATAAAAGGCTGACGCGCTTGGCGCGCCGCTCTTTTCCGTAGGGGCGTAGCTCTTGCAAAGCTCCAGACAGGTGCGCCAGAAGCCGCCGCCGCTTTTCAGCCCCGCGCGCATTTGAAGGCTCTGCCGCTGTAAGCCCCAAAATCTCAGGCGAAATATCTGCGACATGATCATAAATGGCACGCCAATGGTTCCGCACGCCATCACGCGAAATCCCGAGTTGACCGGCAATCGCCACATCGGTTTGTCCATCCAATGCGGCAAGAAGAATTTGCCGTTCCCGTTTGCGAAACCGAAACTTTGGTTCCACGTATTCAAACACAGTTTTGGCAACCCCAACGCCGGGAAGCTTCAAAGCCTCTTCACGTGTCAAACCGTATACGGCCCTGGGACCGCGACCGTCTTCCGACATCGACCAAGGATGCTGAGGGCGTACGTCAAACAGATGTTTGTTTGATCCAGATTCCTGAATGTAGCCGAGCGCAATCTCGGTTTCATGCAAAGACCGGCGCAACCGATAACTCGCGTGCTGTGCGATGTAATGCGGCACGATCAGGTTCAAAAGCCTGTGGGCCAGAGGGTCTTCGAAATCAAACGTGATCTGGCACCATTCGAGGACGAACAAGTCCAACCCTTCACCCGCATTCGGCAGCGCAATCTGATCTGGCATCAGGAAGTCCTGATAGTTGCCTTTATGTGCACTTTTGAGGAGCCTGAGGTTCAAATACGGTTCGGGGTTTTCGATGTAGCTGTCAGTCATTTCTTCCCTCAGAAAACACGACAAGCCGAATGCCAGACAGGTCCCACCCTGCACCGCATCGAATATTCCGGTTCCGCTGACTGCGCCTCGTTTGAGGAGATCGCTCACAGTGTCTTCGAACCATCGAGAGGTGTCGACTGTGCCCGGAAGCACAGTGCGCCAGAGTTCGCAAATTGCTTGAGCATCTTCTGGGCGAAGCCAGCGGGCGTGCAACGAGTCAGTCATGGGAGAACGATAGCCCAAGTTCGTGTAACATGTACCATTTTTGGGGATTGCGACGTTGTGCGACGTCTTTTCAAGTCGTCGGAACTGTTTGCTAAATTAGGGCTTCAAGGTGCGCTCAGAATTGTCTGCGCTTCAGAAACATTCGCCTTCGTGAATTGAGCTTCTGATATGGTTGTCAGTTGTGAATTATTCATAACGTTTAGGGAATAAAAATGACTGTTTCAATTCTTACATGTGTTTCAAATTTTGGATTAGGAAGGGGGCCTGGTCATTCCTGCCTTCTAGTTTCTGGAACAGTATTCTCGTTTGAAAATATGTTGGGAAATCTGCCAACTGGCGCAAGTGGCTGGAACAGCTTTAATGAGGCAGAATACCTTGAAATGAATAGTGAACGACCGGTGTTCATACAAAAGCTTTACGGCATTGTTGATGAAGGAAAGGTACTTGAATACATTTCACAATCAATTGTGCAAGATGACAAATATGGCCCCGCGGGGGTTTGCTCTTCACAAACCGCTAGCGCTATTGAATATGCCTGGGGCAAATCATTTGACCCTACAGGAATTGATAAGCCGTATGCTGTCTATCTGCTGGCTAAAGCAAAACGACTGGTAGAAAAGGAAACGCTTCATTGGCCAGGAAAGTATAATTTAGCTACTGGCACACAAATTAATCTTGATTATATGCTTGCAGAAATCGCAAAAGCACCAATACCTCGCACTATGCTTGAAGAACAGCATTTCTCAAATTGATTTTTTAATAAGTCATCACATGAATATGCGTTCTTTAATTAAGGACGAATTTTACCCTCACGCAAACGCGCCCTGACAGAACCAGCCTGACGACATCGTGCCGCCGTGGGCGTAGTAGAGCCAGAGGCGGTCGCCGTCTTTGGTGATCACCTCCCAATAGTCGCGCTGGCCGCTGCGCCAATTGGGGTCGTCGAGCCACCATTCGGGGGCAATACGCTCGGGCCCTGTCATGGTGTGGACACTGTGATCCCTGCCACGCCATCGAAAGGTTGGGGATAGGCGGGGGGTGTCAGGCACCATGACGGGTTCTGGCCGCCACATGCGCAAGGGGCGTTTGCGTCCGCGTTGCGGCCAGGTCTCGGCTGGCTCTGCCCAGGCGGCGCCAACTGTTCTGGCTGTCTTTTCGGGGATATGGCTGTCAGCGGGTTGCACGCGGGTGATGGCCTCCATCCCCAGACGCGCGCCAAGCCTGCCGATCAGATCATCCAGCCCGGTTTTCGCGTCCAGCCGCGCTTTGACGGCAGCCCCGGCTTCGAGATGGCCCACTTTGGTGCGCAAGTGGATCGGCTCATGCACCACGGCCTCAAGCCGGAGCATATCGATGCCATATCCAGCATCCAGATCTTCCACCTTCATGCGCAGCAGCGGGCGGATGCGGTCTGGGTCATCTGATGGTTTGGCCAGTGTTACGTTCATCCACTGCATCGTGCCATCGCTGCGATATGCCTCGAACCGCAGGGTGCGCGCGCCCCGGCCCTTGTTGCGCAGCGACCCACACAGGCGCGGCAGCATCCGGTCAATTGCGGCCATCACGTCTTCCTCAAGGCCGATGGGATCGGGCAAGCTGAGCCGCGTGGCAAACCGGTCTGGGGCTGGAGCCGGGCTGACGGGTTCAGGCAAACTGCCCAGCGCTTGGTCCATCCGCGCGATCAGCCCGCGGCCAAAGCGGCGCGCGAGGCTGGCACGGGGTTGCTGTGTGAGGTCTTGCACCCGCCGCAAGCCAAGACGAGCCAGCTGGGCGGAGGTGTGGTCTTCCAACCTGAGCGCAGCGATGGGCATGTTGGCAATAGCGCGGTGCGTTTGCCCTGGCAGCGCGACGCGCAACCGCTCTGCAACCGGCGTGGGCGTCACAACCGGCGCAGCGCCGCCCCGTTCCCAATGCCGCCGCTTGCCGGCACGCGACCGGGTCGCGCGCGCCTCTTGATCAATGGCGTCGCCGTTGCGGTGATGGCCCTCGCCCGTGTGACCGCCAAACCGGGCCAAGGCCCAGGCGCCTCCCAACGTATCCGCGATGCCAAGCTGCACGGACAGACCAAGATCGGCACAGTCCTGATCGACCTGATGGGCCAATGCCTCTTCCCCGCCGAAGAGGTGCGCGCAGCCTGTCAGATCAAGCACCAAGGCGTCCGGCTCTTCGCGCGCGACCCAGGGGGAAAACTTGCCCGCCCAGCGGTGCAATGCCTCAAGAAAAGCCGCTTCGGCATGGGGGTTTGCCAGTCGCGTCAGCAGGTCGGCGCACATCGCGTGCGCGTCCCGCAATGGCTGGCCCGTGTACAACCCCGTAGCCTGCGCGCCGTATGATAGCGACGCCAGGACCTGCGCCTGACCGACATCCTTGACCACGGCAAACGGCACCGCCCCCAGATTGGGGTCGCGCCGAATATGCCGTTCGGCAGCCAGCCGGGGAAACCAGATGGACAAGATACGTCGGTTGCGCATTAGATCGCTTGGCAGCACATGTTCTACTTTTGTTCTTTATATGCGCTGATCCGTGAATGAGTCGAGAAGAACTCTTGCGACAAAGATCAAAACACAAGCCCGGCGTGAGCCGTTCACCATGGGTTAATAAGCGGGTCAGGAGGGCACGCCCCCCAACCCGTGCACGCAGCACTGCATTAAACGCGTGTTAGCCGCAGGTGATCTGAGCCACTGCACCGTCAATGATCAAGAAATTCAAGCGGTTCTCAAGAAAGTCAGTTGTGACCGCCGAACCCGGTTCAATAATCCGCACCGGTTGATCAAAGCTGCGCGCCTCGACCGCTGATTTTGATGCACCGATCAGACCAGAGAGCGCCCCGGCCCCGCATGTGTCGCCCTGTGGCACAAAGACCGGTTCGGGCTCAGGTTCGGGTTCAGGAACCTGTTGCATACAACCAGCCAGTGCCAGCATCCCAATCGACAAAAGAAATACGCGCATGAATTCCATCCTCACCAAAGTCAGCCAATGCTTGCAAAGCAAACACTTTCCCGCAAGTGTCATTTCAAAACCACCATAAGGGAGACGAGGGATGCGCACACGTGCCGCCGTTGCCACGCAAGCGGGCAAACCACTTGAAATAATGGATGTGAACCTGGACGGCCCGCGTGAGGGCGAAGTTTTGGTAGAAATCAAAGCCACCGGCATTTGCCACACGGATGAATTCACGCTGTCAGGCGCGGACCCAGAAGGCATGTTCCCAGCAATCCTGGGTCATGAAGGCGCAGGCGTCGTGATGGAAGTAGGGCCAGGCGTCACAAGCCTGAAACCGGGTGATCACGTGATCCCGCTATACACACCCGAATGTCGTGAGTGCGACTACTGTCTGCACCCCAAGACCAACCTGTGCCAGTCAATCCGGGAAACCCAAGGCAAAGGTGTGATGCCGGATGGTACGTCGCGGTTCAGCACGCTCGATGGCGATCCGATCTTGCATTACATGGGCTGTTCGACGTTTTCGAACCACACAGTTCTGCCCGAAATCGCGCTGGCCAAAATCCGTGAGGACGCGCCTTTCGACAAGGTTTGCTATATCGGATGCGGCGTCACCACCGGCATCGGGGCGGTGATCAACACGGCAAAAGTGGAAATCGGGTCGAGAGCCGTTGTGTTTGGGTTGGGCGGCATCGGTTTGAACGTCATTCAAGGGCTTCGCCTTGCCGGGGCGGACCAGATTGTCGGTGTCGACCTGAACCCTGACAAGGTTGAGATGGCGACACGCTTTGGCATGACCGATTTCGTCAACCCCACAGAGGTTGAAGGCGATCTAGTGCCCTATCTTGTTAACCTGACCAAAGGCGGCGCCGATTATACGTTTGATGCCACAGGCAACGTTCAGGTCATGCGCGACGCTTTGGAATGTGCACATAAAGGGTGGGGTGAAAGCATTATCATCGGTGTGGCGCCTGCTGGTGCAGAGATCAGCACACGGCCATTCCAGCTTGTCACCGGGCGCAGCTGGCGGGGGACCGCATTTGGCGGCGCACGCGGGCGAACGGACGTTCCCAAGATTGTCGACTGGTACATGGACGGCAAGATCGAGATTGATCCGATGATCACGCACACGATGCCTCTGGATGACATCAACAAGGGCTTTGACCTGATGCATGCAGGCGAAAGCATCCGGTCTGTGGTTCTGTACTAATTTATCAATGCTTGCGGGCGGGGTTCTCCCTGCCCGCACTCAAACCTATGTGCCGTATCGCGCCAGAAAGGTTGATACGGCACCTTTTATGACACGGGCTTTGTCGTCTTCGCTCACATTTTGAATGATGCCGAACACAAGCTTTGGCCAAAGGTCTGATTTGCACAGTTCTGCAAATTGGTCCGCTGCAAGATCATAATCATCAATGGCGAGTTCACCCCGATCAACAGCACCGCGCAGGTAGTCAACCATCGCGGCGCGCATGATCATTGGGCCGGAGTGATAGAACTCCTGACCAAGCTGCGGGAAGCGGTCAGACTCAGCCACACAAATACGAAAAATGCGCTGGCCCATGTCGGAATAGATAAAACCTAAGAACTGATGTGCGACGAGCGATAGCACTTCAGCGGGCGGTTTGGTCGTGTCGATACAATCTATAGACTCGTGCGCCTGCTGTTCGCATTGCGCGGTCGCGACCTCCATGAAGAGAAGCTTTTTGTCAGGGAAGTAGCTGTACAATGTGGCTTTTGACACGCCAGCAGCACGGGCGATGTCATCAACGCTGGCCCCTTCGAACCCATCTCGCAAAAAGATCTCACGCGCTCCGTCGACGACTTGGTCGAACTTTCGTCCACGTCTGATCCGAGCTTCCGCTGCTGTCATGGAGTTCTCCCGATGCCCCGATAAAATCTAAACGACGCAGTTCAGTTTCGCAAGGAAAGCCAAAAAGTGATTGCGCACAAAAAACCCGGGCGCGTGCGCCCGGGCAGTTGGTCACTAAGGCTAATTAGGAAGGAGAAATCAGCCTTTGGAGAATTCCGGGTACGCTTCCATGCCCAGCTCAGCCATATCGAGGCCGTTGATCTCTTCCTCTTCACTGACGCGGATACCCACGACTGCTTTGAGGATGAACCACAGCACCAGCGAAAGAACGAAGGTTGCACCAACGATGGCCACGATGCCAAGCAGCTGCGTGCCAAGCGATGCGTCACCGTAGAAGATAACAGCGATTGTGCCCCAGACACCGGCAAAGCCGTGGACCGGGATCGCGCCAACAACGTCGTCGATCTTGAGCTTGTCGAGCAACGGAACGGTGAAGACAACGATTACGCCACCGATGGCACCGATCCAGAGCGCACCAAACAGTGTCGGCGCGAGTGGTTCAGCTGTGATGGACACGAGGCCCGCCAGAGCACCGTTGAGCACCATGGTGAGGTCGACCTTCTTGTACAGAACCTGCGTCAGGATCAGCGCAGCAACAGCACCGGAGGCCGCAGCCATGTTGGTGTTGGAGAAGATGCGCGAAACGTCTGCGATGTCACCAACAGAGCCCATTGCGAGCTGCGAACCACCGTTAAAGCCGAACCAGCCGAGCCACAGGATGAACATACCCAGTGTCGCCAGAGCGAGGTTGGAGCCCGGCATCGGGTTCACTTTGCCGTCCTTGTACTTGCCAAGACGTGGGCCAAGCACAATCGCACCTGCCAAGGCTGCTGCCGCACCACATGCGTGCACAACTGTCGAGCCCGCGAAGTCAGAGAAGCCTGCTTCGGAGAGCCAGCCGCCACCCCACTGCCAGGAGGCTGTGAGCGGGTAGATGAAGCCTGTCAGAACGGCCACAAAGATCAGGAACGGCCACAGCTTGATGCGCTCAGCAAGCGCACCAGACACGATGGACGCGGTTGCGGCGCAGAACATCAACTGGAAGATGTAGTCAGACCCAGTGGACGCGTAGGACGCATCGTCCGCGTCGGCCAGCGTGATGCCAACGGCTTCGAGCACACCCACAGATGGGAAGAGACCCGAGAAGTAGCCTTCAATCGCCCAATCGCCGAGCGGATACATGAGGTTGTAGCCGATGAGCCAGTACATGATCGCAGCAATGGAAAACAGCGACACGTTCTTGGTCATCTGCATGGCAACGTTTTTGGACCGAACAAGCCCGCCTTCGAGCATGGCAAAGCCAGCCGCCATGAAGAAAACAAGGAAGCCGCCGATCAAGAACAACAGCGAGTTCATGATCCAGACGAATTCATCCGCCGCGACAGTTGCCGCCTCGTCTTGTGCAAATGCCATCACTGGCAGCGCAGTCAGCGCGGCAGCGGGCAGGAGTATTCTGTTTAGTTTCATTTCTATATGTCCCCTAATCTCTCTGTCACAGCGCCGTTCAGAGCGCGTCCCCATTGGTTTCGCCGGTGCGCACGCGAATGGCTTGCTGCGCATCAAGTACGAAGATTTTGCCGTCACCGATTTTGCCGGTCCGGGCGGTTTTCGTGATGGTGTCAATCACCTGGTCGGCCATGTCGGCGGCAACCACGATCTCAAGTTTGATCTTTGGCACGAAGTTCACGGCATACTCAGCGCCGCGATAGATTTCCGTGTGGCCCGACTGAGAGCCGAACCCTTTAATCTCGGTTACCATCATGCCGCGTACGCCGATATCTGTCAGCGCCTCACGGACCTCTTCAAGCTTGAATGGCTTGATCGTTGCAATGATGAACTTCACCTTGGCCCCTTTCCCGTTCAGGTCGATCTTTGTGCTTGCGCAGGAAAGGGTCACGGGGTCATGGATTGGAAGGTCACAGATCGAGATCACGGGGCGGTGACTTGAGTGTTTGCCTATTTTTTGTGCTGATTTTTTCAATTGACTATAATTCGGGCAAATAAAAAACTGGGTTAACCTTTCGGTATAGGTGCACATCGACACTCAAACCCACTACCTTGCATAAAAAGAGGCAGTAATTCAGGCGGTCGGTATGGCTGATTCACGACGTGGTAAAGGCCGTCTGGTAGCGGACAGGCGTTATCCCAAAAAGGCTGCGGCAAAGGCAAAACCGCGTAAATCCCCGACAACGCGGCGAAAATCGGCTAAGCCGAAAGTGGCTCGCGGCGGAATCGTAGGCTTTTTCACGCGCATCATCGGCTGGATTTTGCGATTCTTTTTTCGGCTGTTTGTCCGCGCCGGTGTTGTCATGGCGCTGATCGTCGCAGCGTTTGTTGGCTACACGTACACCACCCTGCCCGAGGTTTCAGCAGCGCTCGATGGTCGTGCACGAGGATCTGTGCAGCTTTTGGATCGCGATGGCGTGGCTTTTGCCTGGCGCGGTGACCAATTTGGCGGCGTTGTCACAGCGGAGTCTGTTTCGCCCCATCTGAAGAACGCGGTGGTCGCCACCGAAGATAAACGGTTCTACCGGCATATTGGCATCTCACCGCGCGGGATTGCATCGGCGGTGCGCATTAACTTGTCCGAAGGGCGTGGGCCGCTGTCCGGACATGGTGGGTCAACCATCACGCAACAAACGGCCAAGTTGTTGTGCTTGGGTGTCGAATACGATCCGAACGTTTGGGACAGTGAAGCGGCCTATGTCGCAGACTGCCGTCGTGGGTCGCTGTACCGGAAGGGCAAGGAAGCTGTTTATGCGCTGGCCATGGAAGCCAAGTATTCGAAAGATGAAATCCTTTCGATCTACTTGAACCGCGCCTACATGGGCGGCGGTGCATATGGCGCGGCAGCGGCATCTGAGCGGTACTTTTCAAAACCTGCCTCTGCTTTGACGCCTCAAGAAGGTGCAATGATCGCCGGTTTGCTGACGGCGCCGTCAAGTCTTGCGCCGACATCAAACATCGAACGCTCACAAGCCCGTGCCGCGACCGTACTTCGGTTGATGAACGAGCAAGGCTATCTGAGCGATGAACAGACCCGGGCGTCGCAAGCCAATCCCGCGACGCTTTCCGCGAAAGCCAAAACGCAAACCGGTGGATATTTTGCTGATTGGGTTATGCAATCCGGCCCCGATTTCTTTACTCGCGACACAACAGAAGACGTTGTGATTTCAACGACGCTTGATCAGCGCATCCAAAAAGCTGTCGAAGACGCGATGAAAACGGTGTTTGAAACCAAAGTGCGCGAAGGGTCCAAGGCACAAGCGGCCATCGTCGTGATGTCTGCGGATGGTGCCGTGCGCGGCATGGTGGGCGGACGTGAGACAAACGTATCCGGCGTGTTCAACCGTGCGACGCAAGCCAAACGTCAGACAGGGTCAGCGTTCAAACCCTTTGTCTATGCCACGGCGCTGGAGCTTGGCTACGGCCCGTACGACCGTGTGCAGGACGAACCGTTTTGCATGAACATCCCTGGATCAGGCCAATGGTGCCCAGAGAACTACACGCGGGAATACAGCGGGTCGGTCACTTTGGTCGATGCGCTGGCACGCAGCCTCAACATCCCTGCGGTGAAAGTATCAGAGTCGGTTGGCCGCGATTTGGTTCACAAAGTGTCCGAGGATTTTGGCATCGTCAGTGACCTCACCGACACCCCCGCGCTTGCTTTGGGCGCGTCTGAATCGACCCTACTGGAAATGACGGGGGCATTTGCGGGCATCTTGAATGGCGGGTCTTCGGTCACCCCCTACGGACTGAAAGAACTGCGCCTGCAGGGGGACGACACGCCTCTGATGGGCTCAGGTGGCGGGATCGGTGAACGGGTGATCCGCGAAGATGCCGCGCGTGAGCTGATCTGGATGATGGAAAAGGTCGTCGCCAATGGCACAGGCGCGCGCGCCAAACTTCCAGACCGCCAGGCGGCTGGGAAAACCGGCACAACCCAAGCGGCACGAGATGCCTGGTTTATCGGATTCACGGCTGATTACGTGACAGGTGTGTGGATGGGCTATGACGACAACACGCCGCTCACCGGTGTCACCGGTGGTGGCCTGCCCGCAGAAATTTGGCGCGAGGCGATGATCCGCGTGCATGAGGGTGTAGAGCCAAAGCCGCTACCGATGCTTGTTCCAGAAGCGCCGCAGCAGGTCGTACAACCCCAACCACAGCAGCAAGCTCCATCGCAACGCCCAAAGCGGGATGGCAACGTGCTTGAAAACGCGCTGAACCAATTGCTGCGTGATATTCTGGGACGGAATTGAGCCGCGCTCTTCCCATTTGGAACGCGCCGCAATAGCGTCGCCGCAAATCTTAGGGGAGAGACTTATGACCACCGATATTGACGCCCGTCTTGTCGAACTCGGCCTGACATTGCCCGATGCACCTGCGCCCGCCGCCAACTACGTGCCTTTCGTGAAAACCGGCAACCAAGTCTATGTGTCGGGGCAATTGCCAGCCGGACCGGACGGGTTGGTGACCGGCAAGCTTGGCGCTGATCTGGATGCAGACGCGGGCGCGGAAGCTGCCAAGTATTGCGCACTTGCACTATTATCACAGGCGCGAAAGGCGGCGGATGGTGATCTAAGCCGCGTGCGTTTGGTCAAGCTGGTCGGATTTGTGAACTCCACCGCTGACTACCCGGACCAGCCCAAAGTCATCAACGGGGCCTCTGACCTTATGGTTGCTGTCTTGGGCGAAAACGGGCGCCACGCGCGGTCGGCGGTGTCTGCCGCATCGCTGCCGTTTGGTGTGGCGGTCGAAATCGAAGGCATTTTCGAACTCACATGACACCACTTCCCCCAGCGTTTCTCGCGCGTCCTATCGCGCATCGCGGGTATCATGACAAAACCAAGGGACGGGTTGAAAACAGCCCGTCCGCTTTCGCTGCTGCCGTAGACGCCGGATACGGGATCGAACTAGATTTGCAACTGTCGCGCGACGGTGAAGCGATGGTGTTTCATGATGATCTGCTGGACCGGTTGACCGATCACTCCGGTCCCGTACGCGACCGCACCGCAGCGGACCTTCAGACAATTGAGCTCAAGGGCAGTCGTGACAGGATACCCACCTTTTCGCAGGTGCTTGATCAGGTGGAAGGCTCAGTCCCTTTGCTAATCGAGCTTAAAGACCAGCATGGCGAAATGGGAGACACTGACGGAGCGCTAGAGGCAGCGACACTTCGGGCGTTAGACGGTTACGAAGCTGATATCGCGCTCATGTCATTCAACCCGCATATGATCGGACGCCTGAACGCGTTGACCAAAGACATATCGCTGGGACTGATAAGTTCGGCTTGGCGCAAACTGGACGAACCGCATGTTCCGGTAGACACGCGCGCGCGGCTGGCTGGGATACCGGATTTCGACGCGGTTGGTGCAAGCTTTCTGAGCCATCATGTAGACAACCTGGACAATCCGCGTGTCGAACAGTTGAGGTCCCAAGGTGTTCCCGTGCTGTGTTGGACGGTGCGCAGCCCAAAGCAAGAGCACCAGGCGCGCAAGGTCGCTGACAATATCACCTTTGAGGGTTACGCCGCTTGAACCGCGCCCCACGCGGACCAAGTACCAAGGCGTAACCAAGGAACGGCCATGTCCGACCCAGCCGAAACCACGCCAACAATCGCCATCAATATGCACAGCTCGATCACCCAGATCGCGCCAGAAGACTGGGACTCCTGTGCCTGCCCGGAAGTGGCGGATGGGGGAAGGGCTTATGATCCGTTCACGTCCTACCGGTTCATCAAGGCGTTCGAAGACAGCAAGTCGGTGGGTACCGGCACCGGTTGGGACCCGCGATATCTGACAGCAGAGATGGACGGCCAGATCATCGCCTGTGCCCCGCTCTACGCGAAAAGCCACAGCCAGGGCGAATACATCTTTGACCACAACTGGGCGCATGCCTGGGAACGCGCGGGCGGCCGGTATTACCCAAAGCTTCAGATCGCTGTACCGTTCACACCAGCCACGGGTCGTCGTTTTTTGACGCGAAAGGGATATGAGGTCGAAGGCATCAGCGCGTTGGTGCAAGGTGCCATCCAGGTCGCGTCAGAGAACCAACTGTCGTCCCTCCACATCACGTTTTGCACAGAGGCCGAAGCGATTGCGGGCGAACAGATCGGCCTTTTGCGGCGTCGCACGCAGCAATATCACTGGGAAAACCGGGGCTATGACAGCTTTGACGGATTCTTGGGCGAATTGAGTTCGCGCAAACGCAAAACGATCCGCAAGGAACGCGAACGCGCGCAGAGCTTTGGGGGCATCATCCACCAATTCACAGGGGATGCTATTCAACCCGAGCACTGGGACGCGTTTTGGCAGTTTTACCAAGACACTGGCGCGCGCAAATGGGGCACGCCCTACCTCACGCGCAAGTTTTTTGACATCGCGCAGGAGCGTTTGCGTGACGACATCATGCTCGTGATGGCCGAACGCGACGGCCAGTGGGTTGCCGGGGCACTGAACGTCATCGGGCGCGACACGCTTTACGGGCGCTACTGGGGCTGTGTCGAAGACCATCCCTGCCTGCATTTCGAAGCCTGTTATTATCAGGCCATGGATTTCGCCATCGCCAACGGACAGACACGTGTCGAGGCAGGCGCACAGGGCGAACACAAACTGTCGCGCGGTTACCTGCCGGTTTACACCCATTCGCTTCATTGGATGGCGGACCCGGGGTTTTCAGACGCTGTCGCGCGATATCTAGACGAGGAATCACGCGCAGTGGGCCAGGACATCGAAGTACTGACGCAATACGGACCTTTCCGCAAAGGCGATATCGAGGATCACGAATGACCGAAAAGCTTTCCGACACCGCACGCAAGACCGTTCTGGAACCGCTGCTGGAAACCGGCTGGACGCTCGACACCGAACGTGACGCGATTTCCAAGACCTTCAAGTTTGGTGATTTTGCGGAAGCGTTCGGATGGATGACCCGCGCAGCAATCTGGGCCGAAAAATGGGATCATCACCCCGAATGGTTCAATGTCTACAACCGCGTTGAGGTTGTGCTGACAACGCATGACGTGAATGGCTTGTCAGCCTTGGACGCGAAGCTGGCCAGAAAGCTCGACAGTCTTTGAGCTACGTAGACACTGAGGTTTGGAGCGCTTTCAGAATGCCCAGCGCGCGGTCTGCCTCGGACGCAGGGACAAACGCGTGATCGTGGTGATACGCCGCCACCATGTTGCACGCGATGCTATGGTCAGCCAAGGCTTGGGCCACAGCCGCAGTAAGACCAACGCCTTCGAGCGATGAATAGACGTTCAACGTGATACAGCGCATTTCGCTGTCGATGGGGATGCCATGCGCCTGTGCAGTTGCCACAGGAAGGATCAATGACATCCCTTCGGCCTCTCGGTAGGTCGCTTTCGCAATGCTCAGAAGGGTTGGCTCCACAGGCTCTGAGACCGTAGCAAAAACAAAGACTTCGTCCAACAAAACAGGCGTCATCCCAGCAATCATGTCTGACGCGGTGTGTGCTCTCTCAATCATGTCACGTGTTTTGCATGTGAGATTGATTAAGTGCAATCGCAGACATCAGAGAGGTTGCTATTTGACCCATCGCCTCTGTACCGCGCACGATTTTTGCGTTCCCTCAGAATACGCCATCGCCTAACCTGCCAGTAATGCTGGCCTATACCGTCAAACGCCTCGTGTCCTTGTGCCTGAGCCTGCTTGTTGCGTCAGTAGTGATTTTCGTTGTGGTGGAGGTCGCACCCGGGGATCCGGCCAGCTTCATGCTTGGGATCAATGCGCAGCCCGATACCGTTGCCGCGCTGCGAACAGAGCTTGGGCTCGATCAGTCAAAGATCCAACGGTACTTCAGCTGGGTTGGCGGTATGCTCACCGGCGATTTCGGCACGTCGTACACCTACCGCACACCTGTCAGCCAGATGATCGCTGACCGGCTTTGGGTGTCGCTGCCGTTGGCGCTCTATGCTCTGACCCTTTCGACATTGATCGCCTTTCCAGCTGGCATATTTGCCGCTGCCCGACGCGGCGGGCCCGGCGATTTGTCAGTCATGGGGGCCACGCAACTGGGTGTCGCGGTGCCAAATTTCTGGTTTGCCATGATGCTCGTGCTGATCTTTGCCATCAATCTGCGTTGGTTCAGCGCGGGTGGCTTTCCCGGGTGGGACAGCGGATTTTGGGCAGGAATGAAAGCGCTGACATTGCCTGCAATTGCGCTGGCCCTACCCCAAGCGGCAATCCTGACACGGGTGATGCGCTCTTCGCTGCTTGATATTCTGGGGGAAGACTTCATGCGCACAGCGCGCGCCAAAGGTCTTTCCGCGCGGCAGGCGCTTTGGCGGCACGGGCTGCGAAACGCTTTGATCCCTGTGCTGACAATCATCGGTCTGCAATTTGCATTTCTTCTGGCCGGCGCGATCATCATCGAACAAGTGTTCTTTCTGCCCGGTCTTGGGCGTTTGATCTTTCAGGCAATCACGCAGCGCGATCTAATCGTTGTGGAGTCGGTCGTTATGCTGCTGGTGTTTGCGGTGATCTTGGTGAACTTCCTTGTCGATCTCGCATATGCGGCTGTCGACCCACGGCTCAGGTCACGAACATGAGCCGCAACCTGATCATCGGTGGCTTGCTAAGCGCCGTTTTTGTGACGGCAGCGGTGTTATCCTTTGTCTGGACGCCCGACAGCGTTGAGGCGATAAACATTGCCAACCGGCTCAAGCCACCAAACCCAGACAGTCTGCTTGGAACCGATCACTTCGGGCGCGACATCCTATCGATGCTGATGGTCGGTGCGCGCACGTCGATTGCCGTCGCTTTGGTTGCTGTGGGCATCGGCATGGGCATTGGCGTACCTCTCGGGTTGGCGGCCGCTGCGCGCAATGGGGCTTTGCTGGACGAGACCATCATGCGAGCAAACGATCTGATCTTCGCGTTTCCGTCATTGGTCATTGCAATCTTGATCACGGCCGTATTCGGGCCCAGCGCCACCAATGCGATCATTGCCATTGGGATATTCAACATCCCTGTTTTTGCCCGTATCACGCGCGGCGCAGCGCTTAGTCTGTGGACGCGGGAGTTCATCATGGCAGCGCAAGTTGCAGGCAAAACCCGCGCTCGTATCAGCGTTGAACACATTCTGCCCAATGTCGCGAATCTGCTGATCGTTCAAGGCACCATTCAGTTCAGCCTTGGCATTCTCGCCGAAGCTGGGCTGAGCTACGTAGGTCTCGGTGCCCAACCACCCATTCCAAGCTGGGGGCGCATGCTGGCTGACGCGCAAACGATGGTGTCTTTGGCGCCGCATGTGGCACTGATCCCCGGTCTGACGATCATCGCCATGGTGCTGGGGCTTAACCTTTTGGGTGACGGATTGCGGGATGCGTTGGACCCAAGGCTCAAGGTCGTGCGCACATGAGCCTTCTTGATATCAAAGACCTGTCCTTATCGATCCACGGCAAGCCGATCCTCAAGTCAATCTCATTATCGATTGAAGCCGGTAACATCGCCGCTTTGACAGGCGAAAGCGGATCGGGCAAATCGATGACCGCATTTTCCACCATTGGTCTGTTACCAAAAGGTACCACCGTTTCAGGACACATCAATTTCGACGGTACCGATCTCTTGGCGCAGTCAGAGCGAGCCCTGTGTGACATCCGCGGCCGCGATATCAGCATGGTGTTCCAAGAACCGATGACCGCGTTGAATCCGGTTCAAACCATCGGCGCGCAGGTCATGGAAACCATCCTGATCCATGACGCAATGCCGCGCGAAGAAGCCGAAGCCCGCAGCCGCGAGGTGTTGACGCGTGTCGGCTTGCCTCCAGCACAGTTTCCTTTGTCGCGGTACCCGCATGAACTCAGCGGTGGCCAGCGGCAGCGAGTGGTGATCGCCATGGCCATCGCCTTGCGCCCACGCCTCTTGATTGCTGATGAGCCAACGACTGCGCTTGATGTCACGACCCAGGCGCAGATCCTCGATCTGTTGAAAGGTCTGGCGCGGGAACAGAACATGGCGCTGATGATGATCACCCATGACCTCGCCGTCGTTAGCGATATGGCCGACACGCTGCACGTCATGCGGAATGGTGAGATTGTTGAGCACGGCCCAACAACTCGGGTATTGGCCGAGATGCGCCACCCCTACACACGCGACCTGTTCGAAGCGTCGCGGCATCAGGCGGATCTCGGCACCGCTTCAACGCAAGACACGCTTTTGTCGGTTCGGAATGTCATCAGGGATTACCGCCTGCCCCGGCAATCGCTCTTCGGAACGCACCCGACGTTCCGGGCGGTCAATAACGTGAGCTTTGACATCAAACGCGGCGAACGTGTCGGGTTGGTCGGCGAATCCGGCTGCGGCAAGTCCACCCTAACGCGCGCGATCCTCGGGTTGGAACCGACACAAGGTGGTCAGATCACACTGGATGGGCAAGCTGTTTGGCAAGACGGGCATCCTGACCTGACAGTCCGGCGCAAGATGCAGGTCGTGTTTCAAGACCCTTATGGCAGCTTCAACCCACGGCATCGTGTCGGGCGTTTGATCTCGGAACCATTTCATTTGCTAACGGACCCACCCCAAGGGGCGGAAAAGGAACACGCTATTGTGGAGGCCCTGACAGCGGTCGGTCTGTCACCAGAAGATGCGCACCGGCACATCCACGCCTTTTCCGGTGGGCAGCGTCAGCGCATCGCCATTGCGCGCGCTTTGATCATTCGCCCTGACTTGATCGTGTTTGATGAGGCTGTGTCAGCGCTTGATGTCCGGGTCCGTGCGCAGATCCTCGATTTGATGGCGGATCTGAGCCGCCTATACGGCTTGACCTACCTCTTCATCAGTCATGACTTGAGTGTCGTGCGGTCGATCACAGATCGCGTCCTGGTCATGCGCGCGGGCGAGATTGTCGAAGACCGGCCAACCAAAGATGTCTTCGAACGCCCCGAACACCCCTATACACAAACTCTGATGGACGCTGCGCCGAAACTGCCGGACCCTCTGGTTTCAGGCATGGCAGCGTCATAAACCGAACGGCAAGGAGGCGCCACACCATGAGGCTCAAGCACAAGGTCGCAATCGTCACCGGCGCTGGATCGGGCTTCGGCGCGGGTATTGCGCGCAAGTTTGCTGCCGAGGGCGCGAAGGTTCTGGTGGTGGATATCAACTCAGATGGTGCCGCAGCGATTGCCGAAGATGTCGAGGGCAAAGCGTTCCAAGCGGATGTGTCGAACGCGGATGACGTCCACGGCATGATCGCTGCTGCGCAATCAGAGTTCGGCGCTTTGGACATTCTTGTGAACAACGCGGGTGTCACCCATTTGCCCGGTCCGCTTGAGGAGATCAGCGAAGACGACTTTGATCGGGTGTTCGCGGTGAACTGCAAATCCGTCTACCTCGCCGCGCGGGCGATTGTGCCCGTGTTCAAGGCGCAAAATAGCGGTTGTATCCTGAACGTGGCCTCCACCGCCGGTGTGTCGCCGCGACCTCGACTGAACTGGTACAATGCGTCCAAAGGTTGGATGATCACGGCCACCCGTACGATGGCCGTTGAACTGGCGCCAGATGGCATTCGCGTCAACGCGTTGAACCCGGTGGCCGGCGAAACCCCATTGCTGAAAAGCTTTATGGGCGAAGACACGCCAGAGACACGCGCAAAGTTCCTATCCACAATTCCCTTGGGCCGCTTTTCCACGCCAGAGGACCTGGGCAACGCGGCAGCGTTCCTTTGCTCTGACGAGGCGAGCATGCTGACAGGCGTGTGCATGGAAGTGGATGGAGGCCGGTGCATATGACGCCCGGTCCGCGCAACTTGATCACGGATGTTGCAGGCCTCAAGGTGGGCAATGCACAGGACGATGGGCTCAAGTCGGGCGTCACGGTTGTGCTGTCTGAAGATGGCCCAATGACCGCAAGCTACGCCGTCATGGGTGGCGCACCAGGGACGCGCGATACGGATCTGTTGGAACCGGACAAGACTGTCCCCGGTGTGGACGCCTTGGTGCTGTCAGGTGGGTCTGCATTTGGCCTGGCGTCGGCGCAAGGTGTAATGGATGCGCTGGCCGAACAAGGGCGTGGCTTCGCCGTCCATGCCGCACGGGTCCCTATAGTGCCAGCCGCCATCCTGTTCGACCTGCTGAACAACGGAGTCAAAGACTGGGATGAAAACCCGTACCCCGCACTTGGGCGTGCGGCCCTTGCCGATGTAGATGCTGCGTTTGACTTGGGAACGATCGGTGCCGGTACAGGTGCCACGGATGCGCAGCACAAAGGCGGTCTTGGGTCGGCGTCGCTGACGCTTCCCGATGGCAGCCACATCGGTGCACTTGTTGCCGTAAACGCACTCGGGAGTGCCACGACACCTTCAGGCCGTCACTTCTGGGCAGCGCCCTTTGAAATCGGGGCGGAGTTCGGCGGGTTAGGGTCTGACCCAACCAAAGGTCTGCAAGACTTGCCACCAAGCCGTAAAACCGCCGCGATGGCACAGCATGGCAATACGACAATCGGTGTCATCGCAACGGATGCGACGCTGGACAAAGCCACCTGTAAGCGTGTTGCGACTGCTGCGCATGACGGGTTTGCCCGGGCGCTTGTCCCGGCGCATACACCCTATGATGGGGACCTGATATTTGCTGCCAGCACAGCACGCCGCCCACCGCCAGAGGCTGATATGCTGCCCTTGCTTGGCCACTTCGCCGCAATATGCATGGCGCGCGCTATTGCCAGGGCCATCTGGGAAGCGACGCCGGCAGCGGGGGACGCCTTGCCAACCCTCCGCGAAACCCTTGGGATTTGACGCTATTTGAGGATCGGTGGCTTGTCCGCGTCACTGCCCGGCGCAACCGGCTCGGCCTTTACGGTCACCTCTGGTTCAGGCAGGTCGAACCGCAAGCCCACGCGTGCAAGCTGCGCTGTCACCGGGTCGCTGTCACGCAGGAACACCACGTCCAGAGCTGCGGCTTCTAGCCCGGAGAACACCAGAGCCTCTTGAATGGCTTGCGCAAGCGCAGATTCCGCGCCTGACACAACACCCGTAAACCCGATCAGATGCCCGTTGACACCGGTATCATACGTGACCTCGGCCAGATATCCACGCCGCGCGAGGCCAACAGCTACACGCAATTTGGCGTCCAAGGCTTCAAGGAGCTTGTCTGGCAGGCCAGTGGGTGCGCGCAGTTCTTCTGGCCGCGCTTGCGTTTGTGTTGGTGCTTGCGACACCGTTTGGGACAACCAATCTACCGCTTCGGGTGGCAGCAGGATCGAGGACGGAGCCACTTCCGGATTAAACGCGATGCCAATGCCCTGACCAGCCAGCATGCCAACCACGGACCGCCCGGACAGCGCAACATATGGCACGGCTTTGCCTGCGAAATCGCCCATACGTTCTTCGGTGTCGAACGCGAGCACAAAACGCGCATCGCCGACATCGAAAAGCTCTGGCTCAGCCTGATCCTCCACAACATCGCGTGCGAGCATCAAAAAGACTTCGGCCTCGGCAAAGCGATCATAGAAGGTCAACCGCGCTGTCTCGTCCTCGGGTGCGGCTTCCATCGCGGCATGCGCGTGATCAAGCGGGGTTTGCAATGTCATGCCATCACCTCAGCAACACGTGTTCGCAGCGCTGGAAGGACTTCCGCCTCGAACCATGGGTTTTTCTTGAGCCAAGCGGTATTGCGCCAGCTCGGATGCGGCAAGGGCAGAACGTTTGGCCAATGGTCACGCCAGTTGCGGACGACGTCTGTGACGCCTGCTTTGATGCCCAAATGGTACTTTTGCGCGTAGCCCCCGATCAACAGCTTTAGGGGGACTGGCTCGACATGCCCCAAAACCTCGGAATGCCAAGTTTGACGGCAAATCGCTGGCGGCGGCAAGTCTGCCCCTTTGCTGTCATAGCCCGGGAAACAGAACCCCATCGGTACAATAGCCACCTTGTTCTGGTTGTAGAAAGCGGGGCGATCCAAGCCCAACCAGTCACGCAGTCGATCCCCTGAGGGATCGTCAAAGGGCGTGCGGCTTTGATGCGCGCGCATGCCCGGGGCTTGACTGCATATCAAAAGACGCGCGCCAGGGCGGAACCAGACGACGGGCTTTGGGCGGTGTGCGGTGGCGGTTACAGCAAAGCGGTCAGCACACAATGTGCAGGCAGAAACACGAGATTGGATGGTCATGATCGCTGATGTAGGAGCCTGCGCGTCAGAGCAAAGCACGCGGGACGATCAATCGGGTCTCAAGCCGGATTAGACGCGCAATCTGCAACAGGTGATCCGGGCGAAACGCGATACATCCTTCGGTCGGAAAACCCGGACGCCGCCAGCGGTGCAGAAAGATGGCAGAACCTCGGCCTTTGACCGCATTCGGCCAGTTCCAATCGGTAAGCAGAATCAAATCGTACAGCGGATCGGCACGCCGCAGCGCCTCGTGACTGTGCGGATAGGGCGCGCGAACCATCAGGTTGTAGTCTTCATGTTTGGGATCATCTGACCAAAGATCACCCAGTCGGATGGGCACTGCCCAATCCGTGGGTTTTGCCATCCTGTCTGGACGGTAGAGCAGTCCAACGATGCGATGCACACCAACAGGGGTGGCACCATCCCCCTCTTTCTTGTGCGCACTCAGCCCACCTTTGCCGATTGTGCAGGGCCACATGCGGCTTTGAAACCGAAGGCCCGTATGCGTCAGCACCATATCGTGACGCGTCACAGCATATGCCCGGATTTGCGCGCCTTGGTGGCAAGATAGTTTGTGTTGTGTGCATTTTCGCCAACCTGGAGAGGTACACGCTCAACCACGTCGATCCCGCATTTGGTCATCATGTCGATCTTGGCGGGGTTGTTGGTCATCAACCGGACGGAGGTAAAACCAAGCTTGCGCAAAAGCTCTGATCCGATGCGAAAATCGCGTTCGTCGTCTTCAAACCCAAGCCGGTGATTGGCCTCGACTGTGTCGAACCCCTGATCCTGCAAGGCATAGGCGCGCATTTTGTTGGCAAGACCGATGCCGCGACCCTCTTGGTTCAGGTAGAGCAGAATGCCCTCACCTTCG